>Ga0208462_1000146_pt1 | contig 95804 bp, 94 predicted proteins | sample AD_SCU001_MetaG_FD_184452 | JGI IMG/M metagenome (GOLD analysis project Ga0208462, IMG submission 184452) | Active sludge microbial communities of municipal wastewater-treating anaerobic digesters from China - AD_SCU001_MetaG (SPAdes) (version 2) | ecosystem: Engineered > Bioreactor > Anaerobic...
TAGATCGCGGATCAAGAGAAAGTCCTCCATTGTTAGCATTGCCACTACCCTCAAGCACGTGCCTGAAGGTTAGCAGGTGAGCACTTTTAGCCCGCCGAAAGTGAGCACTTTTACACCGCCAGTGACAGAACAGGAATGTCATAAAGTAACTCAATCTGATCACTTCAAAACCTGCGGATCTAACCTTAGATTCCAGATCTCTGGATGAATAGCGCCTCTTATGACCTGCGTGATCATCTGCGTATGACCAGAGCATTCCGCATGCAGGAACGGTCAGGAAGAGGAGGCCACCGGGTTTCAACCCAGCATACATGTTGTCAAGTGCCAGCCCGTCATCGTCGAGATGCTCTAATACGTCAAACGCACAGTACGCATCGTACTCTTCTGAGAATATAGGGTCGTAGAGATTGAATTGGTAATATGCTTCCCCTGCATTTCTTTCCTTACAGTATTGGAGCCCTTCAAGGTACAAGTCCCCGCACTCTACATGATATCCGATCTTTTTCAGGTATCTGGATACAAAACCTGTGCCACACCCCACTTCTATAAGGCGTGAGTGTGCAGTAAGGTGGTTCTGAACCATCTCTCCGATAATGAGGTTTCTCACCCTAAACCAGAAATTGTTTTCTTCGGTTTTGTAGAGATTTTCAAAGGCACCTTTCGGGAAGTGAATTTCATCATTATCTCTGGTTGCTGAGAATCTCAAAATGCCTTCATGATCTGATTGATACACATTACAATTTGGGCAGAAGTAGCCAGAAGAATCTTGATAAAGCGGATTATGGCATTCGACACATCTGATCATTATTGTTTGTCCTTGGCTAGAAATATAGGTCTGATCTCTCCTAAAAATTTTCCCATCTGACCCAGGCCATGCCACGATGAAATGTGCCCTTCATCTCCTGACAATACATTCTATTTTGAAGACAATTCCCTCGGTTTTTCCGATCTGGAGCGGCTAAGGAGCATAAAGGACAGCAATATCCTCTATAATAACTACAGAAACAGGCCTCATTTAGCATCATGGCAGGTTGAATACAATAACGCCAAAGACAATGAGACCGATTGCCACCACCTTGTCTCTGCTCACCTCTTCCCTGAGAAAAACTGCTGACAGCCCCAGCACTATGATGAAGTTCAGGGCAGTCAGGGAGTAGAAGACCTTGAGCGGCAGATCCCGCAGGGCATATACGGAGAGTATGGTCACCAGAAGTATCAAACCATAGGCAGTTATCGTAGGGAGATTCAGGTAGGAATCAAAGAACCTGTTACTCCTGGCACCGGAATCAGCCCCAACCTTGAGGAGTGTCTGTGAGAGGCCTGTCAGTATGACAGCGCAGATTGTGAGGAAGAGCGCGACGATCATAAATGCACATCTCCAGGAGTTTTCGATCTTTCTCTTTCCTGAGAGAGCACTGTGATTCCGATAGATATCAGGCACAGACCCGCAATATTTGTTATAGTAATTCCTTCGCCAAATAAAACCGCTGAAAACAGCAAGATCACGAAGTTCACGAGGCTCATGAAGGGATATGCAAATGAGAGAGAGTAGTGCATAAGTGCCTGCTGCCAGACAAGAGCCTGGAAAAACAAACACGCCAGTGAAACAATATAAAAACCATTTGCAATTATTGCAAATAGTGTTGCGTCAGAAGTCGTTATTGCGGCGAATTTTCCAGATATGCCACCAATAGATTGGAAAAGAATAGCAAAAATAATATATGAAAAATTAGGTATGTATTTCATATCACAACCCCATTTTGTCAATGACATATTGTTGACCATAGGACACTTCTGTTAAAATCCGGCGAAGATATTCTCCAATGATCGCGATAGAGAATAAGATCAGCCCCCCGAGGAATGTGAGGGCGACCATTGTAGAAGTCCATCCCATGAGACCATATGTTGGATCAACCATGTATTGTCCGAGGATGTATGTGCCATAACAAAAACTGATGAAACTGACAATCACACCAAAAACACCTACAAATAGTAGGGGTAAAACGGAATAATTGATGATAAGATTGAGTGAGAGGGTAAGGTACTTCCCAATATTATAGTTTGATTTTCCGACCATTCGGGGATGATGAGCCACTTCAGCATTTACGATCTTATTGGCCGGAACGCTATTCCTTACGAGTGCAGGCAAAAAAACATAGGACGATTTGATGTGGATCATGTTTTTTACGACATCGGACGTGAATATGGCGAAACTGGAAATAAAAACGGTATTTGGGATATCGAGAATCCAGTGAACAAATGTTTGGAACCGCTTGCTAAAGAAATTTTCAATCCGACTGTGTTGTTTAATTTTATATCGTCCATACACCACTGGGTATCCTTCCTGCATCTTATCGATCAACTTCGGAATTTCCTCAGGAGGATTCTGGAGATCGTCGTCCATAGTGATGATATTATCCCCCCGGGCATAATTGAGTCCGCAGAGAATAGCATTGTGCTGGCCAAAATTTTTCTGAAGATGGATAATTTTAACGTCACTGTTTTTCTGATGAATACTCTCTAAAATCTGCCAGCTATTGTCTGAACTGCAATCATCTATGAGAATTATTTCATATTCACCAGGTATTTTTGAGAATGTCGCTGAAAGCCTATCGGTTAACTCGACCAGGGTTTTCTCACTGTTGTAAACAGGAACAACTACTGAAAATGTTTGGTTAGCCATCATTACCGCCTTCAGGATTGTCTACAGATATTTGGTAGCGTCTCAAATTATCTGTAATTTCCCTAAACCCTGTTTCCTTGCCTAATCATTCCCCTTGCATGGCCAAAAACCTTCTGCCGTGGATTCACTCCTTGTTAACGTACATCTGGATGGATCCGACTAGCCGAAGGAGAACTTCCTCGTGTGGGAACATCCAACCGCCTTGGTTCTGCGTTTTAACTCTTTATTGACCCGTTCCATCGTGTTAGTGGTTCGAATCCGTTTCCCATGCTGTTTCCGGAATGCTGTATAATTCATGAGCCCCGGGAGGAATCACTCGATGGTGTTAGCGGTTTTCCGGTATCCCTGCGTATTCAGATCATCGGCGAGACCCCAGAGTCTCTTTTCATCACCGTATGCTTCGCGCGGGTGTTCAACAGCCTCCTTCTGGTCTTTCTTGGAAATATTCTTCAGAACCGCCCGCGTACAATGGACCTGGCACATCTGCTAGGATGCACCGAAGGAGGCGGCTGAAGCCAGCTTTTGGATGCCAGTATGACCATCAGAGATGATCGGTCGAACCCCGTTGAGCCCCCGTTCTTTGAGTTCATCGAAAAATCCCGGTTAGAACGTTTTATTCTCGCACACCTGGCTCGTGCGCCCACGAACTCCCGACACATGTCTTCCCACACCACAACAACTACCAGAACTGCCTTGGTAACGTACCGTGCTCCGTCCCTGATTTTGTAGTAGGAAGCATCCACGAAGATATACGGGGTTGCCTATACCTGATCGTCGAGGTCTTTGGCCATCCGGGAAATCGAAACGGGTGAGAGTTAGTCGATCCCCAGATGGGCAACGACTCCTTGATTCGCCTCGTTGAGACACCCTGGAGGTAGGATTCGACAATGGCATTTACCAGAACCTTCTCTACCCGGGCATACCGTCCGAAGATTTGTGTCTCAAATGGAAACTCTCGGAACTAGGGTTTCCAGAGGATTGTCTCTCCATATCGGGTCTTGTGATATCGGTCCTTGTAGCTGTTCCGATGCGCCTTCCGCGCATCAGTTCGTTTATAGATGGTGGCTCCCGCCTGCTGAAGATCCTCCTAGAGCATTGTCTGGTTGAAGAACTAGGTGATGAGAGTCTTCATACCCTTCTCCTGATCGGGAAGGTAATCTTCGATAAACGCGAAGGGTTCCAGGGCCAATTCAATTTTACAAAGTACTCGTTACGCTACCGATCAGGCCTCGGTATATCGATAGGTTCCGATGAAGCAATATAGAGTCAGCATTATCTTATACTCCTGCAAATAATATAATTTATTAGGTAGATGTGGTTCTTATGAAATTGTCCGAGAGAAACGCTACAATCAAGAGGTATTCTAAAAGATTCAAGAAATACGGATACGATCCAAAGACCCTCGGATGGTCAAAGAACAAAGAGAACATTCGCTTTAAGGTTCTGTCTCAAATTGGTCAATTTGAAAATTGTTCAATATTAGATGTAGGTTGCGGATTCGGTGACTTCTTAAAATATTTGAAACAACAGAGTATTAACGTTAACTATACCGGTGTGGATCTAAATGCTGATTTGATAACAATTGCACGGGAACAACATCCTGAAGCGTTTTTTCTTGTAGCGGATTTTGAAGAGGCATATTTTGATCAAAAATATGATTGGGTGATTGCTTCAGGTATTTTTAATCATAAGTTAGAGAATAACTACCAGTTCATTACTAATGTTTTGAATAAGATGTATAATATAAGCATACATGGGTTTGCGGCAGATTTTTTAAACTCGTATGTTGACTTTAGAGAGCCAAATTTGTTTTATGCGGAGCCTGAAGCGGTTTTCAGCATTTGTAAGCAGCTTTCAAGACGTATCCTATTGCGTGCTGACTATATGCCTTTTGAAAATTGCATATACTGCTATAAGAATGATGTAATTAATGAAAGAACAGTTTTTTCAGAATTTGATGAAAAATGAGACCATAATTTATAACTGGGAGGAATTATAGATTAAAGATCTCTTTCGAGTTCAAATATGTCAACATTTTCCAGTCCCCATAAGGGATGTTTTTAAATATTGCCTGCACAACCATAAAATATTGCTTAAGGGTATACGCAGGGAAATCACTTCCATAAATGAAACGTTCATAACCAACTTTTTTACATAGTGGTAATAGATCTTGAATCAGTGAAAATCCAGTAAAATATTCTAAAAAGAATGAGATGTCCACGTAAATATTTTTGTTGGACTTTGCAAGCAACATCGTTTCCATTAGCTCTGGTGCACCACAATGTGCCACAATAAATTTAGTCTTAGGAAATTTTTGAACTAGCGGATGGAGGGCAAACGGCGATAAACTTGGTGAATTTAATCGTGAACCCCACGGAAAAATATCCACTTCTACAGGCATATTATATTGTTCAGCAATTTCCAATGCTCTCTCTACACGTTGATCATCTAATTCGATATTCTGGTACCTTGGATGAATTTTCATTCCAACGCAACATTTATGGGAAAAATAATTTTCAAGATCTTGTTCCCATGTTTGTTGATAAAAATCCGGAGAAACCATCGCAAATATTTTCCCAGAATAATGCTTGCACTCTGCAAGAAGCCATTTATTTGAACATATGTCCGGTAATGCGATTACAATGGATTTTTCAGTACTCGTTTCATGCATTTGGGTTAGGAGTTGATCGACACCACCATGTGAACCGTTTTCATAAATATGAGTATGGGCATCAATTATGTGCATTGTTACCTTCCATTATTGGATGTTAAAGTGTGATTCTCACGTTTAGTTTCTTCAATATCAATTTCTATACTACTCCGAACCGCTTCAGATACCTCTAAAACTTCCTTTCGTGTTTTTCCGGTCACAAGTATAAAGCCGTGGCGTGATCGATCATCGCTAGGTTCAACTAATCTATCGCCCACTATAAAGTCAAGATGAAGTCTCTTTACGCCAGGAATATTCTTGACATGCTTAACGCCTCGAATATCTTTCACAATCCCGGAATTGAATATCAAAAACTCCAGATTTGCAGCATTCGATTCGATATGCGGCATTTCAAAGGGCACACCAAAGAGCTGCATTAACAGTAGTTCATTCACATCTATCCCCGACACAGCAGGGATAATATCAGATGAAATGAAGGTTCCACCTCCACGGGCAGCAATCTCAATTAAGAATGGTAGTCCATCTCTGACTTTATATTCTGCATGAGTGATGCCAAACGGCAAACCAAGTATTGTAATAATTTTTTTATTGACCTGCTCTAAGCGTTCACGCAATCTCTCGTCTATTTCCGGCGGATAAGTGAGTCTATTTGCAACGCAGGAGTTATTCTTAAGATGTCTCTTATCCGAAACCGCCAGACAATACGCACAACTATTGTGCACAAATCCTTCAACGGTGTACTCTGTTCCCCCAATGTATTCCTCCATCATTACTGAATCGTCAAATGATGCCATCTGAGTTAAAGGATAACATTTCTGAAGTTCACTATCATTGTGTACTATATGCACCCCTCGACTAGACTGGTTAGACGGGGGTTTAAGCACAAGCGGATATTCCAAATCTTTCGCGATCTTTCGGGCTTGGTCTAGTGAAGCAACAAGAGAAAATTTTGGAAGCGGGATGTCTGATTCGATCAGAGCTTCTTTCATAAGATATTTATTAGTAAACTTTTGAGCGGTCGCATAACCGATACCCTTTAGTCCCATTTCCTGGCAGACCTTAGCTACAGTGCATATTCCTACATCAGTTTGGTCTGAGGTTACAGCATCGACAACGTACTCACGAGCGACTTTAAGATTCCCCTCAAAATCTTTAATGTCAACCTGAGCAAAGAAATCTGCAACCTTTCGCCCAGGAGGGTCAGGATACATATCTGTGACAACTACTTCAAGCCCCAGACTTTTTGCTTTCAAAATGAGAGGGATTTGAAAAATACCTCCTCCTAAGATTAATATTCTCTTCCCAGTAAAATTACTAAACACCATAGTGTGGATCCTTCCTCAAAAGTTGCTGCGCCTGATTTGTTATAGTATCTGATCTCTTTCACTTCGGTCCAAGTATTTTTTCAGACAAACCGTATCGTAAGTGTTCCATTTCCTGCGATCGATGCAATCAAACCAGATATCCTCCTGCTCTTCAATGAAGTTTAACTTTTCGAGAAATTCATTATTGATGTTATTCGGAGGAATTACTACAACACCACTATCATCGCAAACGGCTATAGATTCGTGATACTTTTCCATCCGATTGTGAATGATCTTGCCATCTAATTTAGTACGGTTCATTGTGTTGTAACACCCAATTGGCGTCACACCATGGAGCCAAATTGGATAATTTTCTTTAATTAGGGTATGAGCATCTCTTAAATGTCCAAGTACCACTATTGCGGCTGCTTGCCGATATAGTAACAAATATTTTGCAACTAATGAACCGAATATTGCCCGTTCGTTACAATCAAATGGCTCAACCAGAACGACTTCACCCTTTTCAATGTTTCGAATTTGATCGTGCATCTCCCAATTGCTCTCATTGTATGCATAAATCCATCTTACAGGACCAACAGCAAATTTTGCTCGATTTAATGGCTTTACGCCCTGTATCGCTCCAGATTTTCCCAAACAATCTGCAACTTCTGTAGTAGATATTCGATTTCTTAATATAAAATCAATAATTTCATCTTTCATAGTTCCATCCATGGGATACACCTCTGAGGAGACAGGCTAACTTTGTGAAGTTCTTTTTGAGAAATGCTGCAAATGGCGGGTCGCTGAGATCCTCATACCGCTGGACATCTTCTACATCTATGCCGATGCCCATCGTCTCAAAATTATTTCCCTCCATGCCCCCCCGATTACCACCAATGCATGATTTATATGCACCACGGGTGAAATTTTATTTGAACTTGTCTCCCGGAGTACGTTAGCAGCTCCAATCACTTAAACCTTTAGAAATCCGTTCCTGTGATGATCGTGAGTAAGAGGTTTATTGGAGTTATCTGAGAGGTTTTTCAGCAAATTCCCCACTCTGGATACTATGAACCGCAATTCATCACCCTTCATCCCCGCATACATTGGTAACCTCAACAACCGCCCGCTCAGGTTCTCGGTCACCGGGAGATCCCCCTCACTGTAGCCGTATCGTTGCCCCATGGGAGCCGAATGAAGGGGGATATAATGAAATACCGCGTGTACGCCCTGTTCCTTCAGGCCTTGCATCGCCCGGTCTCTTGCTTGCTCGTCATGAAAGAGCACATAGAAGAGATGGGCATTATGCTCTGCATAATCGGGTATCACCGGGAGGCGGATAATGTCCGCCTCCTCAAACTCTTTCAGTCTTCTGTAGTAGGTATTCCAGACTGAGAGACGGCTTTTCTGGATCTCATCCAGTTTCTCCAACTGGGCATACAGGAAAGCCGCTAGGATGTCACTCGGGAGGTAACTCGAGCCCGTATCCACCCAGGTGTACTTATCCACTTCACCGCGCCAGAACTTGCTGCGGTTCGTTCCTTTCTCTCTCAGTATCTCAGCACGCTCAAGCATATTCGGGTCATCAGTGTTGACCAGCAGCGCGCCGCCTTCCCCGCAGACATAGTTTTTCGTTTCGTGGAAACTATAACACCCAAAGTCGCCAATCGTCCCCAGGTATCTGCCCCCGTATTTTGCATTGACTCCCTGGGCGGCATCTTCCACAACGGCGAGGCCATGGTTGCCGGCGATCGCCATGATCTCTTCCATTGCGCAGGAAACACCGCCATAGTGAACAGGGTAGATTGCTCTTGTCCTGTCCGTGATCTTCTTTTTGATATCCTCTGGATCTATATTCAGGGTGCCCTTCTCAATCTCGACAAAGACCGGGGTTCCCCCTGCTACGATGATCGCATTCACGGTTGAAGAGAAGGTATAGGAAGGGACGATCACCTCGTCACCGGGTTTGAAGTCCAACAGGAACGATGCAAGTTCAAGGGCACTCGTGCCCGATGTCGTGAGCAGAACTTTCTCTGCACCGAAACGTGACTCCATGAGTTCCTGAGCAAGGTGCGTGTATCGTCCATCGCCACTGATATGCCCCTCTCCCCTGACTGCTGAGTCGATGGCATCCTTGATATAGGACAATTCGTTGCCTGTAAGATAGGGACGGTTAAAAGGTACTTGCATAATATCCACCTAGTTGAATCATATGATCTATAGGAATAGGAAGTCATTTACATGTTGATATGACTCAAAAGTGCGTATACTCATCCATCGCCCTCTACGGTACCATACGTGAGGTTGTGCTGTTTTCGAGATTCGCTCTCGGACGAGCTTATCTTCAACTTGCCATGTGCAGAAGGTTTTGTTCTCCTGATCAGTCAAAGACTCCAAGATCATACATGTAGACTCTGATTACTGCATTATTGCTCCAGGGCTCTCCTCGGCCTCCGGGATAACCCTGTTACGCTCTCATCGATGGCTGCGGCCCCGGACCTCCCCGGTCTCCAACCTCCTTGAGGAGGTAAAGGTGCGTACCCCCAGCCAGAACGACTCCTTCCATACTTTGGTCTCTTCTTGATTAGATCTTCTGAAATCGAAGGACCCGGGTCAATTCATTCTCAGGCAATCTCTTTATACACCTGAAAAGGTAGATATTGCTGTGTTTTCATGCCATATATTTATGTTTAAATTACTCGTGGAGTAAAAGGAGAGGTAACAGATTGGTACCTCCCTTTCCCTTTCGCCCCACTAATTGTCTGTTCACAACGCCTGTTTCCTGAAAATAACCCCATAAGGCGGATAGATCTTTATATTGCAACATATAAATAAACGGTGACGGCATAAAAACGAGACGCGACGCGATCCTTGCATTGATACAGAACAGTCCCGAGGCAATTGTCGCGATCACCCAGAACCTTGAAGAAATGGTGTGATGACTTGAGAAGCAGATTGCTGAAGATCCCCTTATCCGATGTCGGAAATACCGTGAGGAGAGACTCCGGTTCATGACCGATTTCTGGGTACTGTTTACAAACAATCCGGCTGAACGTAGTATCAGGAGGTGAAACGTTCAGCAGAAGATCTCCGGGGCATTCCGGAGCAGTGAAGGAGCATCTAACTTCTGCAGGGTTCGTGAGTATATCTCAACGGTCAAGAAGAATAGAGTGTCTGTACTCATGGCAATCGGAGGAGTTCCCGAGGGAAAACCCTTCATATCCTCTGCAACTTAACTGGACAACTGACCAGTTACAAATTGCGTTGAAATTGGACCGGAGGCGCATATTGGGAATAAATCTAATTACGTGTCTCTGTTCTCAAAATTTCAAGGGGTGAAATGTAACATCGCCAAATCAAAATTGAGGATACCATATTATTATATCATCTGGAGACAAAAAACGATGGATGCAGTAGTTTTACTAAAATTCTGTTGAGCATCACTGTCACTCAAGGACATTTCATAAGGTCAAGCTTGGAGGTATAATCGTGGATTTTAAAAAGATCCTAGATATTTTTAAGAAAAACCGATCAGATTTTTGCGGATATTTAATTTGCGCTGCACTAAGCATATTAGGCCTGATATGGATTCTCCAATTATGGAGGGCAGATATTTGGATCCCTTTTGCTTATGCCGGTGACGCATTAGCAATGAGTTCTTGGGTCAAAGGATTGATCGATAATCCGTGGTGGTATTATAACAGTTATTTAGGTATGCCCTTTGGCCAAGAACATTTTGATTTCCCCTTAACTTCCACCATAGATTTATTGATTCTAAAAACATTTGGACTCGTATTTCAGGATTTCGCTGCGGCATTAAACATCTTCTATATTATTACATTTCCGTTGACAGCAATAACTTCACTATATGTATTCCGCAAACTGGGTGTTGCAACTCCTCTAGGTATCTTTGGTGGTTTATTGTACACTTATATTCCTTATCACTTTTTCAGAGGGCTACCACACATTTTCTTCTCAAGTTATTATTTGCTACCTCTTGTAGTATTAATAATGATTTGGATGTATGAAGACAAGCCGATAATATTTAATTTTAACACCCATTCTATTGAGTTGAGGAACTACTACACGCTATCCAGTGTAGTAATTTGTGGATTATTGGCATTATATAATATTTATTATTGCTTTTTTGCCTGCTTTTTCTTTTTAGTGGTTGGTGTCATAAAATCGATTCAAAGAAGAAGTACGTTGCATCTAGTGACGTCTTTATTACTAATTGGACTTATAGTCTCGCTTCTCATTACAAGTGTGTTCCCGGTTTTATTGTATCAGCACGAACATGGATCAAATAAAGAGGCCGCAATACGATCTCCTGCGGAATCTGAGCTTTATGGGTTAAAAATTACGCAACTCATTATTCCGATTCCTGGTCATAGGATCCCCGAATTTGCAGAGATAAACAGGGGTTACTCGTCATCCGCACCCTTGGTTACAGAAAATTATATGTCAGGTCTTGGGCTAATAGGGGTTGTAGGATTTATTTTTCTAATCTTATGGGTTTTCGTTCGATATAACGGAACTTCATATCCATTTCTATCAGTACTCCAAAGAAAATTGGATTGTTTGTCAACATTGAACCTCTCTGCTGTTTTATTGGCTACTATTGGTGGATTCAGTGCGATCGTTGCGTATGGATTTTTCAATCAAATTCGCGGATATAATCGGATCAGCATATATATTGCATTTTTCGCAATTGCCACTATCGTTTTGCTTCTAGATTTGGTATATAAAAAATACTGTTTTACAAAAAAGAGGAGAATTCTTTTTGTTGGACTACTATGTGTACTATTGATTGGCGGTGTGCTCGATCAGACCAGTCCGGCTTTTGTACCGGATTATGAATCAACACAGCAGCAATATCTAATAGATAAGAACTTTATTGAAAAAATTGAAGGGATAATGCCGAAAAATGCTATGATCTTTCAATTACCATACGTTCCTTACCCCGAACACCCCCCCGTGTACAGAATGACAGATTATGAACATATCAAAGGGTATTTACACTCCCACCAACTTCGCTGGAGTTACGGGGCAATGAAAGGAAGAGAAGCGGCTCAATGGCAAGCAGCAGTCACAAATAAACCTGTTGATGAGATGATATTTCTACTATCTACCGCCGGATTTAATGGCATTTATATAGACAGCTACGGTTATGAAGACGGTGGATCACATTTGATCTCAACTGCCTCAAATATACTTGGAACAAGCCCGATCATAAGCAATAACTCACGACTATACTTCTTTGATATGACAGAGTATAATCAGCAGATGAAAACAAGTAAAATGACCCAACAAGACATTCACCTTGCAATGAATGGTTGGCACGGTCTTGAGAATTGGGCTGAAATACCAACCCAGTGGATGACGGATAAAGCAACACTTCTAATATACTCTAGTACGGATCACAATGTCACCATTAACTTTCAAGTGGTCTCTTTCCACCGCCCGAGAACCCTAAAGATCTACGCAAATGACCAGTTCGTTCAGCAAACAGCAGTCCCCACAAGTTTCGTCAGTGTCTCAATCCCAATCCAACTCCAAAAAGGCGAAAACATCATCCGGCTCCATGTGCCCGAAGGGGCCGAGCGCCCCTGTGACATCCCCGGATCGAGCAGCAAAGATACACGCTGGTTGAGTGTGGCGGTGCAGAACGTCACGCTCGTGGAGGCTGAGTAGAACTCCCAGAATCAATATTTTGAAGGGGAAGCAAAAATTCTACCCACGTTCGGTCGGTCTTCGCTCACACGTAGTATTTTTCATACTCCATCCCAAGGAGCCTGAAGATCTTTCACAACTCCGATATCATGTTCGTGACGATGACCGTCGTCTCTTCTCCTGACTTGAATTTCCGCCCTCTGACTCTTCGGAAGAAGAGCATCCACTTCAGGGTCAGTTTCTGGGCCTGTTTCTTCGCCAGGTGGGTCACTATCTCACCGGCGGACCGCAGTTCCCTGCGTAATCGGAACCTGGTCATCGCATACATTGAACAGACAGAGCACCATGATCATCGTCAGTGCCTAGGACCCAGGGGGTTCTTGAGAAAGAACTCTGTCACCCATAACGATGGGTCTTTGAGGGATCAGGGCCAGCAACGTAACGAAAGGTCTACAAAATTAAATTGGCCCCGAACCCAACCTAGAACATCCAAAGCGAGGGAAGTTATTCTGGTTTGATCCAGAACTCTACAAAAAGCGCAGTGCGGTAGAACAGTTCTTCAGCTGGATCGAGGCGTTTAAGAAGATTGTTCCCCGATACGAGCGATATGAGCGCTCATTAATGGGATTGATCTACTTGGCATGTAGCGTCATGATCGGGAGAATATTGGGATGACCTCGTTATGAATTGGTTCGATCCGTTCCATATTGACTCGTAAACCACAATTTTTCCAATAAACAATAAGCAGTATAACTATTTGCTGCAATAATACATCGTATCCTCTCGTTATTCAATAAACACTGGAGAGCCCCTTCTGCCTCATAAGTAGTCAGGTAATACAGCCCACAATTGTATTTTATACAGAATCGCCTTAACTCATCATTTCCTTCGGGGACAAGCAGTGGAAGCTTATATTTTAGCCCTGCAAACAGAGATTTGCCATCAATAGACTTGTCTACAACCCATAATACGGCACCTGCTTTGATCTGATCGTCCTGAAGCCAGTCAAACATAACGAATCGCCAATCGCCATTTTCAGAACTCTGCGAAAACCTATTAATTGCATCAATACAATCAAGATCGATGTGACTACCATAGCAAAGGACTAAGTTTTGCTTTCCAATCTGCTCAGCACTTGACGAGTTTATGTGATCGTAAAGTTCGAGAATCTTCTTCACTTGATTATCGCTGGTGTTGGCCCTTATTTTTTGATATGCGTTCTCTCCAAAAGATCGGATTTTCTCAGGATTCTGGATGATATCCAACATCTTTCGCGCAAGATCCAGATCATTTCCTGGTTCAAAGAGAAGACCAGTTTCTCCATCCTCTACCAATTCCGGAATCCCGCCACAGTTTGAAGCAATTACAGGGATTTTCGCGGCCATTGCTTCAGTAATAGTGACCGGCTGGTTTTCTGGCCAAATCGAGGGCAAAATTAAAACATCGGTCTGGGCATATGCGTCCTTGATATCTTTTATCTTTCCCCAAAACTTTACAGAACATTCCAACCCCGCACTTTGCACTTTATTCTTGTATTCCGCCAGAAGTTCCCCATCTCCTACAAGATTGAGTATATACCTATCCTTATCGAGATATTGCAATGCCTCAAGCAAAACATGAATCCCTTTATGGGCTCCAAAGTATCCAATAAATGTAAATCTTGTAGAACCAGGACTTTTAATTTTATTGATGCTCGTAAATTTTCGGACATCAATCCCATTCCAGATTACATGAAATTTGTGCGCAGGGAGCCCTGCACATATATAAGCATCAGCAAGGTACCGGCTTGGAGAAATAAATGCGTCAATATCCTGGAGTTGAAGTGCAATGAAATTCTGTCTCATCCGTAGAGGTAAATTGTTGCCATTTTCATCCGAAAAAGAAGGCATACATTCTTCACATCGGGTAAAATCCCGGCAAACTTCACCCCCATGTTTCATAATGGTATTCTTTAAACAGAATCCCCAATGATCATGTAGAGTCATTACGGTCTTTATTCCCTTCTGCTTGGCAATATGGATAAGGCCGACAGAGAGGCCAATGATATTATGGAAGTGTACTATATCGGGTGAAAATTCATCTAAAACTTTCTGAAAGTGCTCTTCCACCCCCTTATGAAGAAAATTAATGCGATCTGAAGGGTAGTCCTCCGACGTCAGACAAACACGATAGACTGTCAAACCCTCGTAAATTCCTCGCCGCATTGAATGCCTATTATGCCAACCCTGGGTGTCTCCAGTAAAGACGACAACGTCATGACCAAGTTCCTTTAAAATTTTGGCCTGCGCATGCGCTATCAACTCTGCCCCCCCGATGAAATTCGGGGGGTACACATTACAGCAGATAACTATCTTTTTCCCCATAGTCTTCTCATTGTCTCACACAAATTCTGCCACCGATGGCAGATATTTTCCCTATTTCCGGCAATTTTTGATAATTTCATGCATCTTGCCCGCTGAAAGATTGATCTGTAGCGGACCCTGACGGATTACGGGCTTAAGGTAAGCCAACCCTAATCCACCCCACATTTCTCCCCTTGAAGGACCACCCGTTTCAACAATTCTTCCCGGGATAAAGTCAAGATCTACCCAATGGACATAGGGAGATCCCTCCCAATTTACCTCTTGCATACCTCTACGACATTCTGGATTGAAACTATCGTGCATAACGATAAAAAGAGGCTTTTTAGGGATATAAGAGAGTACGGACTCAAGATCCTGCTTTATGCCCTCAGCGGAGTGGTCACCATCAATTAGGATGAAATCAACAGGGATCTGCTCACCATCTAATTCTTTCAACAATAGCGGCAGGATAATTTTCGAAGGACCTGTCAGGAAACAGACATTATCAAACTGTCTAAACTTGTTTGGAATACTTGGGTCAATATCTACAGAAAATACCGTATGGGAGTATTGCGATATTAACGAAAGACTTCCACCCATGTAAGTTCCCACCTCTATACTGCACCGGGGTTTATGGCGGGAGAGCAGCGCAGTCACGGCTAACCTTTCAGAATGATTCATTTGCCAATGTTCACATAAACAGCCAGGATAAAGGATATCTTCCCAATTCGGGGGATCAGCCAGCATCGCGGGTTCCTGATGAGATGCTGATGAACCTACTGTTGTAGATTTTGTTGTAGATTCCAATATAAGAACTGATAATAACTCACGGATGTAGTCATCCCAGGATTTTATTTCCCTCGCCATGGCTTCTTGAGACAGTTTGAGATGGAGTTCATTATCAGTGATAAGGCGATATATCGTCTCAGATAAAGAACTAGCGTTTTTAACATCAACAGTCAGGCATCCACCATCTTTAGCGAGTTCTGCCATGACCCCTTTGTTATAACAAATACATGGTTTTCCATGCCAGAGGCTCTCAAGGATTGGCATGCCAAACCCCTCGACTATCGAGGGGTAAACTGTAAATGATGCCTTTCCGTAGAGGCTATGCAACGTGACATCGTCAACAACTCCCAACCATTTGATATGACGATTATTTGCTGAAACCGACCGGACGTAGTCAGCAATGTCAAACGCTCCTGCATATCGGTTGCCTACAAGTGTGAGATTCCAATCAAGATTAGGGTACTTTTCCTGCAGCAACAGGCATGCTTGGACAAGTGTTTTATGGTTTTTCCTGGGTTCTAATGTTGAAACATAGAGGATATCAGCAGATTTTGCTCTGAATTCAGGGATTTCTAGTGTTCGCTCTGCACCGCCAAATTCGCCAGGAAGTGGATTGGATATCACTTTGCAGCCACCAATGCTATTACTTTCCCAAAAATCTGTCAAGCATTGAGCTGAATAATCGGAAATTGGGATTACAACATCACATTCAGCAAGACCCATCATATATTGGCGGTGATTCTGCTTAGTAGTTAGGTCTTTACAGAGACCTGGGTAAAGGACGGGAATAGCGTCATAGAAAATTGCTGCCAAGTTGATGCCTTTATCCCGTGCGTATTGGCGGACAACCCGAGCATGCGTTTCATCGACGGTTTCTGTAAAAAGAAGCCAAAATGTTCCACCTAGTGACGGCAGATATTCATGGAGCGTGACCCTGTGATTATCCGGAGAGAGTTTACTTTCATCAACAGGTAAAGGTCCATTAAATTCTCCTAACTGCCTAAACTCAGATCTATTAGGCAAAAGATAGCACTCAGACGATGAATCCCATACGACGAAAATGGGATCCAGATACTTCTGCAATTCCTTGCATATTCGCCGGGTGACCCGAATGACCCCGGAATTCGCGGGATCCCTGGAAGCGTTTGTTACATCAACTATTACAGTTAGAGACCCTGCTTTATCCTTAACTATACCTTCCTGCAGATCTTTCAGAACGTTATTGTATTCCATAATAACACGGTCCCATCGGAAAGACTCGCGGAACTTCTCTAACAACGCCTCCCGTTTGGAAGCCTCGATATCATGTCTGTTCAAGATCTCAAGCGCTTTAACGACCATGTCGCTCATATCGTTACAGAGATACCAAGGATCGAGAATTACCTCTGGGTGCGCCCCAAGATTAAATGCAAGAACCGGGCGGCCCAACCACTGCATCTCAGCGATGGGGAGGTTAAACCCCTCCCATAAGGAAGGACTGATGCCTAAATCTGCCTGACTCATTACGTACTTTAATTCCGAGTCGTCGGGAAAGCCTATGGGGAATACTGATTTTTGTAGATCATCAGGGATCTCTACGTTAGTAGACTCTGCCAGGATCAGCAAGGCACAATCAGGAACAGCTGTTCTAATTCGTCGCATTACGTCGAACATTGCTTCTGAGTTCTTGTAACAATAAGGCTCCCATCGACCCAGACATAAAATTAATTTTTTCTCCTGAGTCTTTAATGAATCAATTAGAAGTTTTGTATCCCCAGCAGGCTTCTTCAAACAAAGATCCTTTTCACTCCAAAGTGTTGAATCAACGTGATCTGCACCCAATAAAACCGTTTGAACAGGAACTTCGCCTTTTGTGTCTAGTTTAGACTGGGATTGGACAATGTAGTTACTAATGCCTATAACCAGCGAGGCTTCTGGCAGATACTGTTTCCGTAAACTGCGTAACTTCTCCTGGATGATCAAAGATCCCCCGGAAAAACCCTCTAACGGAACTGCACCGCAATCCATGAAGACGACCTCAAGTCCTTTTCCTTTAAAAAACGGAATAGAAGCAAAAAACGGCCAACCTCCAATAAGAGCTACGCTGGGGACCGATGTATTCTCAAAATGTTCGAGAAAAGTGTTCTCGATCCATTTGGTGGTATTTTCATTAGAATTTAAATAATCATCTGCGACATCAGGGATTTCTATTATTTGTGAGGCAAAACTTTCCACGACAACTCGATCGTATCGATTCGCTGTGACCATGATGGAGACAGTATGCCCAAGTTCTTTCAAACCCTTTCCCAATATAATTAGCGCCCTATCGACCCCGAAACGGAATAAAAGCCGTTCATTACATATTAAAACATGCATAATCTCCGTCCCTCCTCAAACACAAATAATATAGCCATTTCTGCCACATTTAGACGCATTGTTTCATTCAGTTCTCCGCAATGTGGTGCAAATTTGTAGAGTTATTTTTTCCCAATTATCGCATAATCCTGAGCTCCATACAGTAATCCGTTTAGGGAGTCAATGTTGTGGTTATAGGACTCAATGAACGCTTTTCTTTCGTCATCTATAACCTCAGTGGGGATCAACTTCTGAAGCGTTATTTCCGCTGGGGCTGGAGATGAGAAACGTGTCTCCGCTTCCCTGAACCCCGCAGCCCCGAAGAGGAACTTCAGCGTCGCCGGGTGAACCGGCCTGACATGGGTCATGTCGATGTAGAAGTTCGCAAACGAGGCAAACGAGAGCGGGTTCACCGTCTCCGCGACGAGATAGTAACCGAACTTCATCTTCCGATGGCAGAGTTCAAGCAGCCGGACAAGGTAGGCGGGCTCAAGATGCTCGACGACCTGGTCGATGAAGATCCCGTCGAGGCTTTCGTCATCGAGGTGCTCGAGGTACGAAACCGCATCGTTCAACTCGACCTCCAGGCCCAGGGAGCGGCAGAACTCCACCATCGTCTCGTCGAGGTCAACACCGCGGGCATCAATCCCCGCATCGCGCATCAGTTCGAGGAATTCCCCGCGGCCGCACCCGATGTCGAGCACGTTGCTGCAGCCCTCGAAATACCGGATGAATGCCCTCTGCCGTTCCTTGATATCCTCCCGGGAGCCCCGGAAGTGGTTCTCAAAGGCGAAGTAGTTCAGGCCGGTGTCAGCCGAGGGGGATAGCGGAAGTTCGGCATCGCCAGATGCGCCCCGATGTGCCCTGCCCTCGAGAGTCTTCGCGAGCCATGCCCGGTTCTTGATATCGGTATCCATCGCGAGGATTGTGGATTGCACCTGCTTTGCGACTTCAGATCGGATCTGCTCTCCTGCCTCTTCGGCAATCTCGGCCTTCATCCGCGCGACCAGTTCCGCAACCTCGCCCCGGATCTGCTCCTCGGCCTCCGAGATTCCGTTCCGGACCTCAATATCCTGCTCCCGGAGCCTTGAGTGCACCTCCCCGAGGGTTGCCTGGATCTGTTTGGTGGTGTCCTCCCGGATCTGCTGCCGGAGGGACTCGATCCCGGAGAACTGCCGGGTCACCTCCCCGAGCACCCGACCGGTGGCCCGGTTGAACTCGGCCTGCTTCCAGATCACCGGGTCCACATAGCGGCGCACCTCGCCGTGGACGAGCTCCCGGCCTTTCACCAGATACTTCCCGACGACGGGACGGTGGGAGGAGATGAAGTAACTCCTGTTCTGGATGTCCCAGTTGCCGGAAAGGTAGGCGAGATCACGGGAGATCTCAGTGCTGCTCCCGGCCGGAGCCTGCGGTACTACGTCCTGATCCGGATCCGGCGGATAGACCCCCGCCTCCTTCCGCCGCCGGATGTTTTCCCGGATCTTTTCCATGATCTTTTCGACGTTGATCTCGTCGTCCTTGATCTCAAACGGGGTATCACTCATAGGTAACCTTCCTCACCACCGCCATATACAGGGAAGATCGAAGATTCCGGCATCCCTCCCTGTCGGGATGACGTCAAACGAATACGCCTTGTCCTGCCAGTCGTAGCGCTCCCCGTTGCGGGTGTGAGCCGCAACCGTCAGCAGGAACCGCCCGGCGAGCATCGGGATCCGATCTATCTGGAGATCTATATGCCCTTCGCCGATAATATACTCGATCAAAACGTCTTTCAACTCAGTATTCGTCCCATAGAGATGCTCCCCGCGCTCGGAATAGAGAGCGACGCCGAAGACCGGATCCGGAACCCGCTCCCGGGCCGAGTAGGAGATCCGGATCGTCATCGGGTCGAAGGCGTTGAACCGGCCGCTCTCCGCGCCGAACTTGTTGAGGAACGTCACGCCCGTGATCTTCACTCTCCCGTTTCCCGAAGATGCCTCTTCGGCGGGAGGGGCTTCTTCGACCGGATCGGCGGCCACTACCGGCGCCTCCGCCACCCTTCCGTAGATATACCGGTCGATCACCTCGTCCGTCTCCCCGAGGGCCACCTGCTCCCCGTGATTCAAAAGGAGCGTCCGGTCGCAGAACCGCCGGACCGAACCGAGGTCGTGGGAGACAAAGACGATCGTGACGCCTTCGTTGCGGTAGCGGTTCAGGACGTCCATGCACTTCTGCTGGAACTCCATGTCGCCGACGGCGAGCACCTCATCCATCAGCAGGATCTCCGGATCGGTCTGGATCGCAGTCGAGAACGCGAGTCGCACCTGCATACCGGAAGAGAAGTTCTTCAGTTTCGCGTCCCGGAACGCCTCCAGCCCGGCAAACGCCAGGATTTCATCGACTTTGCCGTTGATCTCCCGCTTCGAGAGGCCCATGATCGTGGCGTAGGTCCGGATGTTCTCGACCGCCGTGAAGTCGGGGTTGAACCCGACACCGAGCTCGAGGAACGGCGTGAGCCGGCGGCCGACAGTGACCGTCCCCGACGTCGGCCGCATGATCCCGGCGAGGATCTTGAGGAGCGTGCTCTTCCCGCTCCCGTTCTCCCCGATGATCCCGAGCATCTCCCCCTCTTCGACCGAGAAAGTGACATCTCTTAAGGCCTGGAAGGTTTCGTAGTCCGTCGGCCTGAGGAGGCCGGTCAGGGCCTCGAAGACCGTCGTCCGCTTCTCGTGCGGAATGCGAAAGACCTTCTCGACGTGTTCGACATCGATCACACTCATTCACATCTCCTCCGCAAAACGAGGCTCGTAGTGGGCAAAGATAACGTACCCGATTAAAAGCGCAACCACAGACATAATTCCTGCGTAGAGGAGCGAACCGGCTGCTGCAGGAGTAGAGTAGATGATCGCATCTCGTGCCGTCATGATGATGTGGGCCATGGGGTTGAGAAGGAAGATCCCCCGTAGAGTTTCAGGAAAGATAGTAACCGGATAGAGAATCGGCGTCGCAAAGAACCCGGCCTGGAGGATCACCGCCCAGATGAACTGGACGTCCCGGTAAAACACATTTAGTCCAGCAAGAGCGAGAGAAAGCCCGAGCGACATGACGAAGAGGAACACCAGGATAAGTGGCACGTAGATGAGGTTTGCCGAGAGGGGTACCTGGAAGGCCCCCATGAAGGCAATAAAGACCAGGGACTCGAAGATGCTCATGAGGAGCGCCGTGATGCAGGAAGAAAGCACGAGGATCTCCCGCGGGAAGTAGATCTTCTGGACCATGCTCGGTTTCCCGAGGATCGCATTCAGCCCCATCGACGTTGCCCGGGAAAGGAAGTTCCAGAGGATGATGCCGAGCAGCAGGAAGAGCTGGTAGTACTCCACCTGGATACGCATCAGGTTCGAGAAGACCACGTAGAGGACTACGAGCATCAGGAGCGGCTCGAGGAGCGACCAGAAGTAGCCCAGGATAGAGTTTTTGTAACGCTGCTTGAAATCGCCCCAGGCGAGGGTCCAGATGAGGTTCCGGTAACCATAGAGGGTCTTCATGCGATCAAGAAACATCATCCACCACATGCCGGATCCGGTCTGCAAAAACAGAGTAGTCAAATAGTCTCGCCCGCGCCAGACAGGCCTCCCGGTAACGCTCCGGGCCGGCTGAGACCGCCCGGACCGCCGATGCAATCTCCCCGAGGTCGGCATCCACAAGCATCCCCGTCCCCGCCGTCACCGTCTCACGGAACCCTCCCTCATCAACAGCGACCACCGGTTTCCCGGCGGCCATCGCCTCCACCGGCGTTAACCCGAAATCCTCGTCTAGGGCCGTGCAGACATGGCCCCTGCACCGGGCGTAGAGGTCGATCAGCTCCTCTTCGGAGACCTCACCCCGGACCTCGACGTTCTCCGGGAGGTCTTCCATGAGCCGGGCCGCATAACGGCCCGCGTGGTCCCCGGCGGCATACCCACCGACGATCACCAGGCGCTCGTCCGGCATCGCCCTGAAGGCTTCGACCTGCAGCTCGATCCGCTTCTCCGGATAAAGACGGTTCACCGAGAGCCAGAAGTCCCCGTACTCCTTGCAGCGGTAACGCGACACGTCGACGGGCGGGTAGATCACCTCCGCATCCCGGCCGTAGCAGGCGCGTATCCGCTGCCGGACGTTCTCCGATATTGTCACGATAGTGTCCACCCGGCTCACTGAACGCTGGTCCGATCTCCGGGAGAACGCCACCCATGCCCGGAACGCCTGCCGCGTCATGAACCCCTGTCGGGACAGGAACGTCCCATAGAGATCATAAAACGCCCGCACTGGCGTATAACAGTACCAGAGGTTTGGATGATGGTGCCGGGCGGCGTGATGGCTCCAGTTCCCGGTGAAGATGAAGAAGTCGTAGTCGTCCGAGTAATCGGCGGAGGAAAATTTCCAAGCGGCAGAGATCTGCTTGAAGGGCGGGAGTTTGATCGTGCCTCCAAGACTCGTGACCCGGGCACCGCCGTCCAGTTTCGTGGCCGCATCGGTGTCGGTCGTGATGACGTCGGCGTCCAGGATCTTCGCGAGGGCGAGGACGACCCGCTCGCCGCCCCCGATCGCCCCAAAGTAGTCGTGGAAGATCGCGATTTTCATACGCGCTTCTTCTCGTCCATGTAGAAGTTGAGTTGATCCCGGATGATGTCCTCGACACTGTAGGTGGACGAGAACCCGAGCCGTCGGATCTTCGTCGTATCCGCAAAGAGGATCGGGACCTCGGCGGGCCGGAGTCGCTCGGGGTCAAAAAGGATCGGGATCTTCTTCTGGCCCGACCAGGCGATAAAGCCCAGGTCAGCGGCGTCGAACTCGATCGCCCTCTCAAGCAGCATCCGGTCGACCCTTGTCTTCTCGAACGGCACACCAAAGACAGCGGAGGTGTCCTTCTCGGTCGGCGCCTCGACAACCTTGCCATTCTTGATGGTCTCGATCCGGTTGATCGGCATCCCGGCATTCTCGAGGGAGAGAAGGATGTAAGAGAGGACGGAGGTCGTCCGCATCGAGCCCTGGTTGTAAACGTCGCCGGGGTGGCCCGCATCGGCGATCAGGCAGTAGCCGCGGACGGTGTCCATGACGTGCGACCAGTCACGGAAGGCGTTGACGTTCCCAATGGTGATATGGTCGATGTCCCCCGCCGCATACTTCGCGACCTGGTTCGTCACGACCGAGGTGACGAACATGCTCCCGCGTCCGGCCCCTTCGTGATTGAAGGCCCGGGAGACGATCGCCTTCGTACCGTAGGTGTAGTAGTAGTTCCGCATCAGGTGGTCGCCGTAGACCTTGCTCACAGCGTACGGCGACATGGGACGGAGGGGGTTCGTTTCTTTGATGGGCACCTCGGGGATAGAGACCGGCTCAGGATAAACCATCCCGTACTTCATGGCAGCCTGCTCATACTGCTCCGCGGAACTGAAGACCAGCCCGTACTCCTCGGACGATCCGGCAAAGACAATCGTCGGATCGCAGTCCTTCCGGCGCACTGCCTCAAGGAGGTTGTTCGTGCCGATGGAGTTGATCTGGGCGGTTTCTATCGGGTGAGAGAACGATCTGGGCACAAAAGATTGTGCAGCAAGGTGGAAAATGACCTCCGGTTGTGTAGCATCGAGCGCCGTGGCCAGCCCGGAGATATCCTCCAGATTCCCCTCAAGGAAGGTGATGCCGCTTGCGATATTTTTCCATGCAATATTCTGAGGAATGGCGCCGTCCGCCCGCCTCCGGACAAGCCCGTAGATGTGCGCACCCTCGTCGATCAAATACCGGGCCAGGTAAGACCCGGCGAACCCGCTGATCCCGGTAATCAGAACACTACGATCCTTCCATGACATGCGATCTGCTCCCCAAATAGGCCCATAAAAACCAAAGGCTGTAAATCTACTGTCAAAGTTGGTTAGATATTTTGATAAACCTTCTCAAGCGCTTCAACAATCCGCCCCCAGTCATACACCTTTGCCGTCGTCCGGCAGTCCGATGTCCGGACACGGTGCAGATCAAGCCCCGCCCGGATCCCTTCCCCCATCTCCCCCGCCGAGAGCCCCGAGCAGTACCCATTCACCCCCTCCACCACCAGATCCCGTGCCGCGTTCCCGGGATGATCCACCGTCACTACCGGAACCCCGCAGGCCATCGCCTCCAGCGCCGCGATCCCGAAGCCCTCGCGGGTCGAGGGGAGGACGAAGACCCGGGAGGCCTTCATCGCGGCGATGACCGTGTCGTAGTCGGGGAGAAAACCGGCGAACGTCACCGGAAGCCCGAGGTCGCGCGCGAGGGCTTCGAGCGCCGCCCGCTCGGGCCCGTCGCCGATGATCAGCGCCCGAAGGTCCCCTACCTCCTCTCGGACCGGCACGAGCGCCCGGAGGAGGAGGTCGACGTTCTTCTCCCGGATCAGCCGCCCGGTGAAGATGACGTCCCACTCCTCCGCTGCCGGGGCGACGGCGGCGATCCGCGCGAGATCGATCCCGTTCGGGACGACCGGGATAGGGCCGGCGACCCCGAGGCCCGCGAGCGCCCGGGCCGTCGAGGGCGAGACCGCAACGTGGTGCTCGGTGAGCCCGGCGGTCAACCGCTCGACGGCCTTCCCGAACGCCCCCCGGCGCCCGAGGTAGTCGTACCAGTAGTCGCCCCAGACCTCGTGCCAGGTGACGACGAGCGGAATCCCTCGCCGCACTGAGGCTGCCTTCGCCGCAAAGCAGGAGAAGTAAGGGAAATTCTGGCAGTCGACGACGTCGGCGCCGGAGACGAGGAGCGGCCGGAGCACCGCAGAGCCGAACCGGAGCGCCTGCGCAACCGTCCGCCGGCCATCGGAATAGAGGGGCTCTACTGGAGATACACCGTGGAGGGTCACCCCGTCCCGCTCGATCGCCGCCGGGCCGTCCCAGCAGCGCATCCCGTAGACGTGGACCTCATGTCCCCGGTTCGCGAGCCGGACCGAGACCTCGTGGATGCGCTTCTCGACCCCGCCCTTCACCCAGGGGTAGACGGCGTCGTAGACGTAGGCGATCTTCAGGGTGTGACCTCCTGGGGAATAGGTTGCGGGAGGAGCAGGATAAGGGTATTCGTTTTGGAGCCGGGGAGGGTACCCGGGACGGCCCTCTAAACCCACTCTCGGAAAGGGGTTGGGCGGTTCCTCTCAGGAGCCGGGAGATACCGCTTGGGTTTCGATTCGCCTCTCATCAGGGCGAGGGGGCAGGCGAAGGCGTAGCCGTCCCCGGTCGCGGAGTAGGAGGCACCGCCGGTGGCGATGACGAGGATGCCGGCCCGGACGGACCGCCGGGCTCGGCCTTCATGGCGAGCCCCCGTTCGCTAAAGAAGGATACGAGGTCCCGGCTCGTGAAGTCCTTGAGCGCTGGCCGAAGAAAAGCCCCGTGGTCACCGTAGTGCGAGAAGAAACCGGCGATCTCTCCGTCGTGAGCGATGTTGCACAGCCCGGACCCGGCAATAAGGAGTTTTCGCCCCGGCGCGGGTTTCTTCTCGACGATGATAACGTTCCATCCAGCACCTGCCGTCTGCAGGGCACAAAGAGCCCGGCAGGCCCTCCCCGATGATCGGGGTTGTGATGGCGCTGTTCACCGGCATACTGCGGTCATCCGGGGGCATCAGCGTTGGGGTGCGGCGGGCCGCTACATGGATATAGGGGCGGGTTCCCACGGGGGCAGGATCATCATGGATGTCATCTGGATCATTCTTGCCGGAGGGACCGTCGCACTGCTCCTCGCCGCCGGTGTCGGGGCGGCTGCAGAGATCCCGCACACCGCCGTCCCCGTTACGCCCGCGGACGTGACCCCGCGGTACTGGTCGGCCGGCAACGGCGATACCGCCGGGGTCTTCGCTCACCGGCAGGTGGTATCAGTCGACAACCCGTCCGGGATCGACGGCCTTGCGGTCCTCTTCAACGCCACCTATCTTCCGGGAATGCGGCCGGACTTCGCTGACATCCGTTTTACGGACGCAAGCGGGACCCCCATCCCGCACTGGATTGAGAACGTGACCGCCGGCTCCCACGCCCGCGTCTGGCTCGCCCTCCCGGCGAACGCGACGGCGATCACCATGCTCTATGGCAACCCGGAGGCCAGCGACGCAGGTGACCCCGACACCGTCTTCCTTTTCTTCGAGGACTATGAGAGAGGCAATCTCTCGCGGTGGTCGTTCTGCGGATCGAACGCCGGAATTCAGACCGATCTCGTCCGTAGCGGCGCGTATGCCGGTGATATCAACGTCTCCGAGCCGGATCTGCGGCACCTCGCCAACAACCGGATCTGCCTTGCGAATATCTCAGCAGGCCCGCTGGTGATCGAAGGAAACTTCCGGGTCAGCGAGTTCGGGAAGTGGTGCGGTTCGGGCTACATCCAGGTCTGGAACGGGACCGAACACCTGTATGCCCTCCACCTCAGGAACGGCTCAGTGCAGTACTACGACGGTGCCCACCACAACTTCTCCGCCAACGCCCGGGCAGAGACCGATACCTGGTACCGCATCAGGGTCGTCCTCGACACGCCGAACGGCACAGGGCATGCATGGATGGACGGCGAATACCTCGGGCAGACAACCCTGCGGTTCGCCGACGGTACACCCGTCCCGCGCGATGTGGTCTTTGACGACTTCGCACTGATCGGGTCCTCCGCGTGGTACTCCGGCGATGCGCACCACTTCTATGCCGACAACGTCGTCGTCAGGGACTACGCCCCCGTCGAACCGGTGCTCTCCTACCGGAACGGTGAGTAAGAGGATCTGGGAACCTGCGGCAGACCTATATCCCGGCAGGTATACCGGGCCTGCATGCGGCGCCCCGCCGTCACCCTCCTTATTGCCGTCCTGCTCTTCAGTGCCGGCTGTGCGGTTCCCGCACTTGAGGAGCCGACCATCACCCTCGCCGGGGTCACGGTCGCGAACATTACCCGGGAAGGCATCGACCTCTCGCTCCGGCTGGTCGTCGATAACCCCAACCCCGTCGGCGCCACCCTGACGCGGGTCTCGTTCGATGTCTACTTCTTCGACGGCGGGCAATGGGTCTTCCTCGCGCACGGCGAGCAGGACGGGATTGCAATCCGGCCGGAAGATGAGACCACGGTTACCGTTCCGGTGACGGTCGATAACCTGCGGCTCGTGCAGGCGTTCCTCCGCGCTCTCCGGGACGGGTCGATCACGCTCCGGGTGAGCGGCACGGGAATTGTCGATTTCGGTGTCGCGACCTTCGAGGTCCCCTTCGAACGGACGCTGGAGGTGCGGCCCGGTCAGTCCAGAACAGCCACGATGGCGAAGTAGAGGACGATGAGGACCTGGAAGGCGAAGTAGCCCATGATGTTCGCGGTGGCGTACCGGAGGGCGGACGCTCGATCGGGGGAACGGTGCGCAAAACCCCGGAGAGCGATCCCGAGCGGGATGAGGGATATGAACGCCACCGGCCAGAAATTCACCGGGGCGAAGAAGCCGGTGAGGGCAACGAGGAGGAGCGACGCTGTCGCAAGGGTCGCCGCGAGGGCAATGAGCGAGAAGCCGAAGATGCGGCCTTTCCGGACGATGAGCGTCCGCTTCCCCCCGGCAATGTCGCCTTCCATATCCGGGGTCTCGACGCTCATGATGAAGACAAGCCCATACAGGCAGAGCGGGATGGCGAACGCAAAGAAAGCGGCATCAAGCGTTCCTGCCGCGACGAAGTAGCCCGCGCCCGGCATCAGGAGGCCGAAGGTGATCATGTTCGTGACCTCACCGAGTTTGTGGTAGGCGAAGGCGAGCGGCGGCGCCGTGTAGAACCAGCCGAGCAGGTTGCCGGCGATGCCGAAAGCGAGGAAAACAACCGGGTAGTTGTAGACGGTCACGAAGAGATACCCGATAAGGACCGAGATCACCATCAGGGCGACGGCCGCCCGGAACGCGGCAGGTTTCAGGTCCGGGTTGGCGGCGAGGACGCCGCTCCCCCCGGATATCGCCGTCGTCTCGACGAACCGGTCGGCGTCGGCGTCGAAGTAATCGTTGCTGTAGTGGACGGAGAGGTGCGCCGCGGCCATGGCGGCGTAGCCGAGAAGGAACTGGGCCGGGGTGAACCGGGCCCCGAGGAGGAACGCGAGGAGCGCCCCGGCGGTGAACGGGACAAAGCCCGAGAGGAGGAAGTGGAACCGGCCGAGCCGGATAAACTCAGCGATGGCACGGGTGTCCATGGAAGGGTCTCCCGCCGTGGAATGGGGAAGCGAGTATATAGCCTTTTTCCGGTCCCTACCCCTCTCGGCCATACGCGAGGTGCGGCGCTGCACGCCCGAGCGCATCAGCGCCCCCCTCGATGTAGATGAGGCCGAGAACAGCCCGAGCAAGAATCTCCTTCTCCTGCGTGAGTATTTCACCTTCCGCAGAGCAGCGGAACCCGGAACCGATCTGGCTCTCCTGAAGGCCCCACCGGTCGCAGAGAGCAGCAAAGCCTGCCTTCTCCCCGTGCAGGCCGGAGGGGACCTTCAACTGTAGGGTAACGTCGCCGATGAGAGCAAGGGCGTGGGAATCGTCGGTAAAGTTCCCAAGCACTGCCAGGTCGCTTGCACGAATCGGGAGTGTGTCTTCAGGGAAACCGGCGAGTATCTCCAAAAAGAGCCGTTTTGCAGAGGATACCATCAAGATTCGGGCGAGTCCGTCCGGGCTCCGGAAGATATGCCCGGTGTCCTGCTCGATGCGCGGAAGGGTCTGTCGCGCCACCAGGGCAGCCTGCTCCGCCAGACGGCCGGTCGCCCTGCACCACCCCCGTATCCGCCGGACCCGCCGCGATCGCCGGGCCGAACGCCGGTGAGCGGGGAGGTACTCCGAGCGGTATTCCCGCATGAGCCCTTCCTGCAGCACCGCAAGGGTCTCTTCGAGCGGGCGGGAGAGCGGGCCGTACTCGTATGCCATATGGTATGGTGGGAAAATGAATTGATTATAACTTTGCCCTTATGTAAACCAGTTATGATGGACGAGGGATCACACGAGACCCAGAACGAGCGCCGCGGCGAGCACGAGGTGCAGGCAGAGGAAGACAGGGACGAGCCTGAACGCCGTCTTCTGGGTCTTGTGCCGGAAGGCACGCATCGCGGCAAACGCCCCGAACGGCCCGAACAGGGCAAGCAGGAGGAGGGTCCGCTCCGGGGTCCTCTGTGTATTCTTCTTTGCGAACTTTTTGTCACGATAATAGGCGATGAACGAAACGACGTTCACCAGAGCATAGATTGCCAGAGCAGCGCCCGGCAGCAAGCCATCCACCATTGAAAACTCCCGCAGCCCACCCCGGTTCCGAGCGCCGGGGCCTTAGCTAAGTACTCTATGCTTTCAGCCCTTTAATACGGTCCTCTCCGGTGATGTGTCAGCCCCGGGCCCGGAACGGATTAGATCCCTGATCTCGCGAGAGGGGATGCAAACGGGGAGAACCTGCTCCTCCCGGCAAGATAGACGGGGCAGCGCCAACCTTCGGGAGGCGCCTCAAACGCTGTTCCCGCAGGGTCTGCAACGCTTTTTGAACCTGAACGTAGAACCCATGATATACATCATGAGAGAGACCCTGGCGGCGCTCGCGGACCTGACCCGCGCCCACTTCTTCTTCGTTTGGCCCCTGCTCTTCTGCTCGGGGCTCGCACTCGCGTTTGAGAACTACGGCGGGTTTTCATGGGAACTCGTCGGCCGGGCGGTGCTCATCGGTCTTTTCGGGTTCGAGGCCGGGTTCGTCCTGAACGACTATGTCGACCGGGAGTACGACCGGCGGGACATCAACGGCGCGCTCACCCGCTACTGGCGGCCGTTCGGCGAGCGCCCGATACCGGCCGGAAAACTCTCTCCCCGGGCGGCATTCGCCGCCTTCCTCGTCCTCGCCGGCCTCGCGGCCGCGCTCGCCGCAACCCTTCCTTCGCCGCACAACCTCTACGTCCTCGGCATCATGGGCTATTCGTACCTGGTCGAGTACTTCTACCAGATGAAGAAGAGAGACCAGACGATCCCCCTCGCCCAGGTGATCGGGCGGACGGACTTCGCCCTCTTCCCCGTCGCCGGCTATCTTGTCGCCGGCAGCCCGGACGCGACCGCTCTCCTCTTCTTCCTCTTCTTCTATCCCTGGACGCTCGCGCACCTCGGGGCAAACGACATCGCCGATATCGTAAACGACCGCGCCCGGGGGATGGCGACGATCCCGAGTCTGACCTTCGGTCTGACCGGGTCGGCTCCAGAGGACCCGACTCCGGTCCTCTACGGCATGAAGGGCGCGGCCATCTGGGTCCTCGGCTTCTCGGCCGCCCACGCCGCGATGGCGCTCGTCTTCGGCCTTATCCTCGGGCCGGTAACCATGGCCGGGTTCGCCGGGGGAATCGTCCTCCTCGGCATAGCAAACTACCTCATCCTCCGGGGGAAGAGCGCGGACGCGGCGATGCGGGCGCTCCCGCTCATGCACGCATCGCTGCTCGTCTATGCGGCAGCGATCATCGCAGGCGCCGTCCTTTAGGTATCCTTCTGCATCCAGCGCCGGAGAGAACCCCGCGTCTGGCGCCGACGTTCCCAGAGTGCCGATGCCATCACCGGGGATGCGTCCGGGCCGGGCAGCCCCCGGCCGCTCCCTTCTCTACGTCACGATGAACGCCCCGTGCATCGCGGGGTGGACATCGCACCGGAAGAAGTAGTTCCCCGGGGTCTCGGGCGCCGTGAAGGTATAGGTCACCTGATCCGGGCCGGTGATGATATCACCGACAAAGATCGCCGTGGCCGCCAGGGAGTCCGTGTAGACCGAGACGTTGTGCGGGACCCCGTCGTCCCGGTTGTCGAAGTTCACCGTCACTTCCGCACCCGCCGGGACCGTTATCGTCTCCGTACTGAAGCCGAAGTTCTCGGCCGCGATTGCGACGGTCACCCTCTCGGCGGCGCGGGCCACTTCCGGAGTCACACCCGCACCCCCGCGACGGATACCATGATTGCGGTTATTTGTGCCATGCGTCCCACCGGGTAGCCAGAAGACATAAAGGTTGCCCCGGCCGGTGCCGGGGGGCACAAGGCCACTCTACGTCTGCAACGGCGCAGTGGTATTCGCCGGGACGATCTTCCAGACCCGGCCACGGGCTGGAGGCTCACACCGAGCGTCTCGTTCTCTCCGGCAAGCCTCGTCGCGGAGGTGCCGTTGTGGTAATCCGCAGCATATGCCGAGCCGGCGTTCGTCAGGTTCCCGGCGCCGGGCACCTCCTGCGCCCCGGCAACGCCCGTCAGGGCGAAGATTACAAGGACGGATGTTATGACTGCGGCTGCTCGTAGTATGAACCCCGTCCTGGGGACGGGAGCCATAAAAGTTACCCGGCCCGCTCGTAGATCCGGACCCCGCCCTCGTCGTAGACCAGAAGAAGCCCCCGGTCCGGCAGCCGGACGTCGTAGCGCTCGCGTTCGGGCTCGCCGACGTAAAGGAGGGTCGCGTTATACTTCTCCATGAGCGTGATGGTACTTCCGGGGTCCTCATAAATCGCCCGGATATCCGTCGGACGCTCCGTGTACCAGGCGCCGTTTCCTCGCCAGGTCAGCTCGTGGCCGATCTGCCCGAGGATCGTCGGGATACCGGTGAATGATGAGATCCGGGAGTAGTAGCCGTAGTCGCCGTTCTCCGCCTCCACGATGCAGTGGTCGCCCGGAAGCGTCCGGAGGTAGTCAACCGCCGCAGCCTCCCCGGGCCGCGTGGCGTCAAGATACGCGAGCCCGTCCAGGGTGCGGTAGCCCGCCGGGGGGTAATCGATCCCGAGAAGACCCCGGCCGATATCGATGTTGAGGGCGAACGGAGCGGCGATGAGGGCGACGGCGGCAGCGACGGCAGCGCCTTTCCGTGCCGTCGCCGGGAGGACCGGCCGCCGCCCTGCAAGCCAGCCGCCGGCGAGGAGGAGAGAGCCGGTGCCGAGGAGGATCCAGGCATCGAAGTAGAACTTGAAGATGGTGTTGAACCGGCTGTAATCCCCACCGAGCATCTCCTCAAAGTAGAAGACCTCACAGAAGGCGAGCACCGCAAGGCCGGCGATACAGAGAAGGTCGGGAAATGAGTGCTCCCGCCGGAGGAGAAGGTAGGCGAGCGGCACCATCACGATCCCAAGGGCGGCATAGCCGGTCGCGAGTGCCGGTATGGCGACGACGGCGAGAATCGGAAACCGCCAGATGTCCCGGGCGACGGCGGCGTAAATGATTCCAAGGAACCCTCCCCAGACCGCGAGGAACACAAAGGGGTCGGTGGGGGGAAACCCCGTGCCGATCCCACCGATACCCGCGGGTTCGAGGGCGAAGTAGTAGGGGAGATAGATGAGGAAAGCTATCGCAGGGACCGCGACGGCGGCGGCGAGGGTGGAGCGGTCCCGTTCGCGGAGAGAGAGCACGAGGAGAAAGAGCGCGACGGCGGGAGCGTAGATGAGGGCGTCCCAGGAGGAGAGGAGCGGCATCGAGCCGATGGAAAGGGCAAGGAGGAGGGTGAGGACCCCACGCGCCCGGAGATCGAGCCTGTCCCACCGGCACCAGGCAAACCCGAGGAGAAGGATGAGGAAGGCCTGGTTGAAGACGGCCATCTCAAAGGCGTGGACGTTCCCGAGGAAGAGGGAGAAGACCGGGAACTCGACCCGGGCGCCGGGGATGATCCAGTTGGTGTCCTGGAAGGCCGAATAGATGTCGGCGCCTGCGGCGAGGAACCACGGGACCGACGGCGGGACGAGGAGGAGGGCCGCGAGGGGGAGCCACCGCCACCGCGAGAGAAGGAGGTGCCCGAGGGCGTAGAGGACGACAAACGCCGTGCCGTAGACCGCGGCCGGAACAAGGTTGAAGGCCACCTCCGATGGGATGCCGGTGACGATCGCAAGGGAGCCCATCAACCAGTGGCCGAGGTAGTAGTAGACGGTGAGGTGTCCACCCGCAAACCAGGGATCGAGTGGCGGCACGGCGGGATCATGGATCACGCTCGCGAGGAAGGCGTGGTTCATGTACTGCTCGCTGAAGTAGCCGATGGGCGGGTTTACGAACCGGACGGAGAGGGCGAAAAAGAACCCGACCAGGAAGACCGCGTCCCAGGAGAGGTGGGTTCGGATATCCTGAATCCGATAGTCGCCCCGCAGGATGCCGTATACGCCCAGACCGATAAAGATGAGGAGAGCGAGGGCGACCGGGATGCGGAGGAGGCCGCAGTACCAGGTCGTGAGGGCAAAGAGGAGGAGGGAGGCCGGATAGGCCGCCGGGTAGGCGTAGTCCCCGAGTGTCGGGCGGAGGCGGGGCCAGAGGGCGAGCTGGAGGCCTTTCAGGAGGCCGGCCCAGAGGAGCACGTCATACGCCTGCAGGATGATGTCCACGCCTTGATATCGGGGGTGAGGGTATATGCGCTTTGTGCTCGCCGGGCCCGGTCGGCGGGCGGACAGGCACGGTTCACCACCCGCCCGGACCATATTCTGCAAGACATGGGCGACGGCAAGAAGAGCAGGCAGGGATCATCCACCTCTAGAGGAGAGAGATCGGATGAGGCCCTCCGGACCGGTCGGCGAGGAGGAGGAACTTGCGGTTATCGGATGGCTGTTCGACTGCCTCCAGCGGAATGCATTGCCGGGCGAGCAGTTCGCTGAGGCAATGGACCGTATGGGGATGGAGAAGGTCGTTGCGGCCGCCGGGATGAGGGGGAAAACCGCCCCTCAAAGGCCCCGGGCCAGGGGCCGCCTATCGCGGGTGGGCCTCCGCCCTCTTCGCCCCGGGAGGCTCTCCCCCGTGGCCGCCCCAGTCCCCGCATTCGGTGATGATCCTCCACGTCTCCCGGATCCCCTCCTCCAGCCGTGCAATCCGTGCGGTTCCGCCGAGGCTCTGCTCGACCTCGAAGAACTCCCGTGCTTTCTGCTCGTTGAAGGGGCCATAACGCCTGATGCCGTCGTCGCTGAGAACCTCGACCCTGTACTTCAGCTGTGAACTATTCATCATCATTCACCTGGCGAGAGAGGCGCCTGCAACTGCATAAACCTTGGGGGCACCGGTCGGAGAAACGGTGAACAGTCCCTTCACCCTATAACCTCTCAAGGAGGCTCGGAGAAATGCCGCAGAGGCCGGAAGATATCCCCCCGCACTGGACCGTGCGGTCGATCATCGATGCACTCTCGAGAGCGATGCCCTACCTTCGAGAACAGTATCACGTTCGCGAGATCGGAGTCTTCGGCTCGTATGTGCGCAACGAGCGGGGCACGGAAAGCGACCTCGACATCCTGGTCGAACTCGATGAGCCGCTCGGCTGGGATGTCGTGGACCTCAAAGAGGACCTGGGGAGGATCCTTAACCTACCTGTAAACCTCATTTTGAAGGGAGGGATTACCCGGCGGCCGCGGCTCATGCAGGCTATCGATGCGGAGGCGGTGTATGTCCAGGCGCGACGGGGCTCTGCTGATTGTAGATATCCTGGAGGGAAGATCGTCCCAATAAGGTCTCCGAACATCGGTACATCTCGATTGGAGCGCTTAAATCCATGGTTTCTCCCATCCAAACCATATCCGGGGCAAGGAGGGTGAAACGGCATTTCATTGCGTTCGCACATTCGCCGGCCGGATGCAGGACATGATGGTTCTCCGGTCCAGTGAGCTACAATATATACTATCCAGTCACAACTTTACAGGCAGTGTTCTATCTGCATGAGCAATCCAATGGATTATAATAGAGGAAACAGAAATTTCGGCGGTCCCAGGAACTTCGGCGGCCCCCGTGAAATGACGAAGACCATTTGTTCGGACTGCGGAAAGGAGTGCGAAGTCCCCTTCAAGCCGACCGAAGGCAGACCCGTTTACTGCCGGGACTGCCTCCCGAAACACAGAAAACCCCGGTTCTAAACCAATAAATCTTTTTTCGCGCAATCTCCACAGTATTTCTCCCTCAGTTCTCTCACGCAAAGTCAACGACTTCTCAAACCCCTGTCCTTCGGGCAACCACACTGCGCGCGAGATCGTACCGTTACCGAAACGCGTGCAGTGCCGGGAGGAAAAAAGTGACGGGCTCACTCGAGCCCGAGTTCAGCAAAAAGGCTGTTCTGCAGCGCCCGGAGAGCATCCGTCGCCGCCGACTCGCTTCGAGTCACGGGACGCCCGTTCCGGACGGCATCGAGCACCGCCGGATCGAACGGGATCTTTCCGGCCACCACGATGCCTTCTCTCTCGCAGTAGTCCTCGATCCTCGCGCAGATATCCTCCGCGAGGTCGAACCGGTTGATGGCGACAAAGATACGGACGTCGAACCGGCAGCAGACCGTCACCAACCGCTCGAGATCATGGAGTGCCGAAACCCCCGGCTCCGTGACGATGAGGACCGTGTCCATGCCGCTGACCGTCGCGATCAACGGGCAGCCTATCCCCGGCGGGCCGTCGGCGAGCAGCAGGTCGGCGCCGTCCGCAAGACCTATGGCGCGCTTCTTCACCTCGGTGACGAGCAATCCCGAGTTCCCGGAGCCCGGGAAGAGCCGGGCATGGGCGAGGTTGCCCCGGTCGGTCACCGAGGTGTAGATCTCGCCACAGACCCGCGGTTCCATCCGAACCGCACCCATCGGGCAGACGTAGGTGCAGACACCGCAGCCCTCACAGTGCAGGGCTTCCACTTCCCAGGCGTCGTTGCGCACGATCGCCCCGAACCGACAGTGGTCCGCGCAGATGCCGCAGTCACGGCACCGCTCCGGGTCGATCCGGGCTGCCGTGAGGCCCCGGAACTCCTCCGTCGTGAGCCGCCGGGGCGCGAAGAGAAGTTCCAGGTTCGCGGCATCCACGTCGCAGTCGACGAGGACCTGCGGCACACCGCTGACATCCGCGAGCGCAGCCGCCACCATCGTCTTCCCCGTGCCGCCCTTGCCGCTGACGACAGCGAGCCGGATCATGGGTTCACCCCCGCAGTCTTCACGATCGCATCGAAAAGATCGGCGAACCGCTTCTCCCACCCGGGAAGGAGCGCGGCGATGAGGCCGCCCCGGTTCTGGACGGCGGCGATCTCCCGCGAGAACGGGATGGTCATGAGGATGGGAAGCCCGCGCTCCCGGCAGAACTCGAGGGTCTCCTCGTCCTGGCCGTCGCTCCGATTGATCACGACGCCGGCGGGAATGCCGAGCGTCTCAGCCACCCCTGCCGCGAGGCGGAGGTCGTGCAGCCCGAACGGGGTCGATTCCGTAACCAGGACGCAGGCATCGCTCCCCTCGAGGGTCTCGATCACCGGGCAGGCAATCCCGGGGGAGGCGTCGTAGAGTGTGAGCGGGTGCCCCTCCGCGAGCATCTTCGCCGCCCGGATGACCGCCGGAGCCTGCACCTCCCCCTCGTTTAAGACCCCGCTCACCAGGGTGAGATGGGGGAGCGGGCAGGAGCACGCGACCCGGCCGACGACGCGCGGGATTTCCTGGATGGCCCCCTGCGGGCAGACAAGGGTGCAGCCCCCGCAAGAATGGCAGAGTTCTGGAAAGAGGAGGATACGGTCTTTGAGGACCGAAAGTGCCCCGAACCGGCAAAACTTCCCGCACTCACCACAGAAGGTGCAGCGGGCGGGATCGGTCTCCGGGACCGGGGTCGTCACCGGCACGTCCACGGCAAAGCCCGGGAAGAAGAGATGGAGGTTCGGCTCCTCGACGTCGCAGTCGACGAGCGCCACCTCACGGGATCGGGCGAGCGTCCAGGCGAGGTTCGCCGCCACGGTGCTCTTCCCGGTCCCCCCTTTCCCGCTTGCAATCGCGATCTCCATGCTGAATCCCGCTTCAGGCGAGGGGGAGCGGCTTTAAGTTCCCGGCGGTATACCCCGCGAGGGCATCGGCCACGCTGCCGTTCCCGCGGTAGGCGTAAGCCTTGATCCCGCCCGCTTCGAGCGCCCGGGCAGCATTCCCCCCGACCTGGCCGGTGATGACCACCGTCGCGCCGTGCTCCGAAAACATCTGGACCGCCCGGGGCCCGACCCCGCCGGCAGCATCAACGAGTGGGTTCTCGATCGATTCCGATTTCCCCGTCTCCGTGTCGACGAAGACGAAATAAGGTGCCCGGCCGAACCGCTGCTCGACCGGGGCGTCCGTGCCTGCTGCACGTGCTGTGATACCAACTATCATGCAAATACGCTCCACTGGTGATTTTTGCTCATATGAGCATAATACTATGGATGGTGCTATTGCGTCATTCAAGTGAGATGGCGCCTGCCGGGCACTCGCCCACGCAGGTCCCACAGTCCACACAGATCCCGGGGTCGACCTTCGCCCTGCCGTCCTCCACGGCGATCGCAGCTGCCGGGCAGGCATCCACGCACGTCTCGCACCCGGTGCACGCCTCCGGGTCAACCACCGCTACCGTGCTCAGTGCGCCCCGTCGCACTCGCCGCCGTCTTCGTGATGGCAGGAACTCTTCCCGGGAGAGAGGTGGCCGGCGATATAATCCTGCGCGACATAATCGACGTTTCCACTGATGCCGAGGAGAACCTGAATGCCGTTTTCGTGGAAGAGGTCAACGGCCCGCGGACCCATCCCGCCGGCGATGATCAGGTCGATTCCGTGCTCCGCAAGGAAGACCGGGAGCCGCCCGGGTTCGTGGCCGGGATTCGGGAGATCATCTCTCCGGTAGATGATCGAGTCCTCAACGTCGAATATTGCGTATGCCTGGCAGTGCCCGAAGTGTTCGGATACCCGGTTTCCATCCTGTGCAATCGCTATTCTCATGATATCTCCTGTCCCTTGCGGCTCTGTGCATGTCATGGCCACAAGTAAGCGTACTACACATATGCGCGAAAGAAAGTAAAACCACCTATCGTGCCATCACATCCCGGGTCGGGGAACCTTTTTTAAGACCGGCAGCATCCTGCGGTGTACCTACGATTAGAACTTGGTGAGACTGATGGTTCAGCCTTTAGATATTGGAGAGTACCGGAACGTCTACGAACCGGGAAGAGTTGAGTGCGCCAGCACCGGCGAGATGCGGCCGCTCGAGGAGATCATCGGCCAGGAACGGGCACTGCGTGCACTGCGGTTCGGCCTCGAGATCAGGGAGGCCGGGTTCAACGTCTACACCGCTGGCGCTCAGGGCACCGGGCGGATGACCGCCGTCCGGAGTTTCCTCGACGAACTCGCGAAGGGCAAACCCCGGGCGAGCGACTGGGTTTACGTTCATAACTTCGAGAACCAGTACGAGCCCAACGCCATCGCCCTCCCGGCCGGAAAGGGTCCCTGGTTCAGGGAGGATGTGAAACGGTTCATCGAGGAGGCGCGGCAGGCGCTTCCCCGGGCGTTCCAGAGCGAAGAGTATGCCAAACGGCGGGACGAGACGCTCCAATCACTCCAGGAGAACAGGACGGATCTCATCGCCCGGATCAACCAGAAAGCCCAGGAGGCGGGATTTGTCATCCAGATGAGCCCCATCGGCCTCCTGACCATCCCGGTCATCAACGGGAGGCCGGTCCCCGAGGAGGAGTTCATCAACCTCCCCGATGATGTGCGGGCGGAGGTTCAGCGACGGCGCGACGCCCTGAACGCCGAACTCCGGAGCACGCTCCGGCAGGTGCAGGACATCGAGCGGCAGGGAGCCGAAGCAGTCACGAACTTAAATCGCGACATCGCCCTCTACGCGATCGGCAACCTCGTCGCCGAACTCAAGGAGAAGTATTCTGATGTTCCTGAGGTTCCCGAGTATATCGACGCCGTCCAGAACGACATCCTCGATAACCTCCAGATGTTCCTCGGTGTTCCCGAGCAGCAGGGCGTCCCGCCCCAGTTCCAGGCCTTCATGCGTGAGATTCCGTTTCGGAAGTATGAGGTGAACGTCGTCGTGGACAACGCCGAGGTCAAAGGGGCGCCGGTGATCGTCGAGGAGAATCCCACCTTCCAGAACCTTCTTGGAAAGATCGAAAGAGAGGTTCAGTTCGGGATCTTCACAACCGACTTCACTATGATCCGCCCGGGCTCGCTGCACAAAGCCAACGGCGGCTACCTGGTCCTCAACGTCGAAGACATCCTGCGGGCACCCCTCTCCTGGGACGGGCTCAAGACAGCCTTAAAGACCGGAAAAGCCGTCATCGAGGAGCCGGGGGAGCGGATGGGGTTCATCACGGCAAAGACCATCAAGCCCGAGGCTATCCCCCTCGACATCAAGGTGGCTCTGATCGGGACCCCGATGCTCTACCACCTCCTTTACCAGATGGATCCCGACTTCAAGGAACTCTTCAAGGTCAAGGCCGACTTCGATACCGTGATGGATAGAAACGACGAGAATGCCGGGAAGTATGCCGACTTTATGTGCAACCTCGTTCGGGAGGAGAACCTCCGGCACCTGGAGCGGGAGGCGATCGCCCGGGTGATCGAGCACGGCTCGAGACTCGCCGCCGATAAGGAGAAACTCTCGACCCAGTTCGCTGCGGTCGCCGACCTCATCCGGGAGGCGAACTTCTATGCCGCAAGCGACGGGGCGGAGTTGATCCAGAAGCAACATGTCATGAAAGCCATCGAAGAGAAGATCTACCGTTCGAACCTGATCCAGCAAAAGATCGAGGAGTACATCCGGCGGGGGATCTTCCTCATCGATACCGAGGGTGAGAAGGTCGGCCAGGTGAACGGCCTCTCGGTGATCGGGCTTGGCGACTTTGCCTTCGGCCGGCCGTCGAAGGTGACCGCGAGCATCGGGGTCGGCCGCGAAGGGATCATGGATATCGAGCGGGAAGCGGCGCTTGGTGGGCCGATTCACACAAAAGGTGTCCTTATCATCAACGGTTACCTCAACAACAACTACGCGCGCGATAAACCCCTCTCTCTCTCGGCCCGGCTCGTCTTCGAGCAGAGTTACGAGGGGATCGAGGGCGACTCCGCGTCGAGCACCGAACTCTACGCCCTCCTCTCCGCGCTCTCGGGTCTTCCCATAAAACAGTACCTCGCCGTCACGGGTTCGGTGAACCAGAGGGGCGAGGTCCAGGCAATCGGCGGCGTCAACGAGAAACTGGAGGGGTTCTATGAGGTCTGCAAGGCCAAAGGGCTTAACGGGAACCAGGGTGCTCTGATTCCGGCAAGCAACGTCCAGAACCTGATGCTGAAAGAGGAGATAGTCGAGGCCGCGAAGGCGGGGAAGTTCCGGATCTACCCGGTGCGGACGATCGATGAGGGGATCGAGATCCTCACGGGCGTTCCGGCAGGCGAACGGCGGGAGGACGGGACCTACGAAGAGGGGACGGTGAACTATCTGGTGGACCGGCAGCTCCGGGAGATGGCGGAGACGATGCGCGGATTCCAGCCGATGCCGGCGAAGTGACCGGGATGGAGCGGAAACGGTCGGTCTACATGGACCATGCGGCGACGACGCCGGTGCGGCCGGAGGTCGCCCGGGCGATGCTCCCCTACTTCTCGGAGCGGTTCGGGAACCCCTCCTCACTCTACGCTCTCGCCCGTGAGGCAAAAGAGGCGGTGGAGGAGGCGCGGAGACGCGTGGCGGCGGCGATCGGTGCAAAGCCAGAGGAGATCTACTTCACCTCAGGCGGGACGGAGGCCGACAACTGGGCGATCAAAGGGATGGCGGCGGCGAACCGAAAGAAGGGCGACCATATCGTCACCTCCTCAATCGAGCACCACGCGGTGCTCCACACCTGTCAGGCTCTGGAGAAGCAGGGCTACCGGGTCACCTATCTGCCCGTCGATGAGTTGGGGCGGGTGGAGCCGGGGAAGGTCGAGGAGGCGATCACGGATGCGACGATCCTCATCTCGGTGATGGCCGCGAACAACGAGATCGGGACGATCCAGCCGGTCAGGGCGATTGCAGAGATTGCGCACGACCATAAGGTGCCGTTCCATACCGACGCCGTCCAGGCGATCGGGGCCCTTCCAGTGGATGTGAACGCGATGGGAGCCGATCTCCTCGCCATCTCCGCCCACAAGTTCGGCGGCCCGAAGGGGACCGGGGCGCTCTATATCCGCAGGGGGACCCGGATCGGGACGTTCATCGACGGTGGGGCCCAGGAGCAGGGAAGACGGGCCGGGACGGAGAACGTGCCGGGGATTGTCGGGCTCGGGAGGGCGATCGAACTTGCGGTCGCCGGGATGCCCCGAAACGCTCCCCGGCTTGCCGCGATGCGGGACCGGCTGATCCGGGGGATCCTGGATACGATCCCGAACAGCCGCTTAAACGGCCATCCGACGGAACGGCTCGCAAACAACGTGAATGTCGCGTTCCGCTATATCGAGGGGGAGTCAATCCTGCTCATGCTCGATGCATTCGGGATTGCGGCGTCGACGGGGAGCGCCTGCACCTCGGCGTCGCTTGAGCCCTCGCACGTCCTGACCGCCTGCGGCCTCCCGCCGGAGCACGCCCACGGTTCGCTCCGGCTCACCCTCGGGTACGCGAACACCGATGACGACGTCGACTACGTTCTTTCGGTTCTTCCCGGGATTATTGAACGGCTGCGATCGATGTCGCCGCTCCGGGGGGAGGCGTGAATGGCGGGGATCTTTCGAGCCTACGACATCCGGGGGCGCTATCCGGACGAACTCAACGAGGCGACAGCGCAGCGGATAGGGAACGCATTTGTGGCATTCCTCGCGGCGGAGAGGGTTGTCGTCGGGCGAGATATGCGGCTCTCGTCGGAGTCGCTTGCCCGGGCATTCACTCGCGGGGCGGTCGAGGCCGGGGCGGAGGTCGCCGATGCCGGCGAGGTGAGCACGCCCCTCCTCAACTACGCCGTCATTGCCGGGGGGTTCGACGGCGGGGCGATGGTGACGGCCTCCCACCTCCCCGGGGAGATGAACGGGCTCAAACTGGATAGGGAGAATGCCATCCCCCTCTCCGGCGACCGGGACCTGCCGCTTCTCGAGACGCGGGTCGGGGAGAAGCCGGTGGCTCGCGCCGGCGGGTCGTGCCGCCGGATCGATATGCTTGATTCCTACATCGGGAAGGTGGCCGGATTCGTCCGGGCACCGCGCCCGCTCACGATCGCCGTGGACGCGGGGAACGGAATAGTGGGGCCGGAGGTGCCCCGGCTCTTTGAGCGGGTCCCGGCCTGGCGGCTTGTGCCGCTCTACCTCGAGCCCGATGGGCGGTTCCCGCACCACCACGCAAACCCGCTCGACCCCGAGACCACCCGGGAACTCCAGGACCGGGTCGTGGCTGAGGGTGCGAACTTCGGGGCCGCGTTCGACGGCGACGGCGATCGATGCGGGCTCATTGACGAGCGGGGCGAGCGTGTCCGGGAGGACCTGGTGACCGGGCTCATTGCGGCGTTTCTGCTTGAGGAGAATCCGGGGGCGGCGATCCTCTACGATCTCCGGTCGAGCCGGGCGGTCGTAGAGGCGATCGAGGAAGCCGGAGGGCGGCCTGTCCGGTCGAGGGTGGGCCACGCCTTCATCAAGGGCCTGATGCGCGAGGAGGACGCCCTCTTTGCCGGGGAACTCTCCGGGCACTACTACTACCGGGATATGGGGTTTACCGACAACGGACTTCTCACGCTGGTCATGATCGCTAACATCCTCGGCGCGAGCGGTCGGACGCTCTCCGAACTCATCCAGCCCCTCGACCGCTACCCTTCGACCGGGGAGATCAACCTCCAGGTGAGCGACCCCGCGGCGGTGCTCGCGGTGCTTGCGGCGCGCTACCGGGATGCGCAGATCGACCACCTCGACGGGCTGACGGCGGCCTACCCCGACTGGTGGTTCAACATCCGCCGCTCCCATACCGAGCCGGTAGTACGGCTGAACATCGAGGCTGATACAAAGAGCCTCCTTGATGCGAAGAAGCGGGAGGTCCTTTCGGTCGTCAGGGGCGCTGAAGAGGCGGGGAGGGAGGCGTAAGGGTCGGATCTGCATGGAGTAAGGGGACGGCGCGAACTGCTGCAGTTCCGGATTCCGTGGAGAGGCACCGATCGATGCACCCGTTACCGGACACCCTCTCCTCCGCACCGCCGCCGCACAGCATGCTCCACGCAGGAGATTCATTCATCTCTTCTTCGCGCAAGAAGACACCGTTTATCCATTGCTTCGGCGGGGAGGGGCCGTTTGCTGGCAGCCGCAACTTATAAGTACCCAATATTCCACTGTTGCCCGGCAGGCTGCAGCTTGCAATTGAAGTAGGGTAGGGTGAAGCTCCCGGAAACTGTTATCCGGGAAAGAGAGTCGACATGCAACGGGCACCCAAACCCGGGTCAGGATAGCAGAACGAGTGTTAATATGGTGATGAAAATGGCAGAACAGCAGATGGAGTCCCGGCCCTGGCAGCAGACCATGGTCCGGAAGAGCAACAACCAGGAGGAGCAGTTCAACCCCGACAAGATCAGGAGGTCGGTGCAGAACGCCGGAGCAAACCAGCAACTGGCGGACGAGATCACCCAGCAGATCCAGGGGAGCACGCACAGTGGGATGACAACCACCGAGATCGACAACAGTATCCAGGAGACCCTCAGACAGAGGGATATGAACGCCTACAACAACTGGATGCAGTGGAAAGAGCAGCACCAGAAGATGCGATAGGGAACTTCTCAGAGTATTTAGCAGGCGGTTTCTCGTAGTACAGGTGCCGGAGGTCCGTCCGCAGGTTGCACGGTGGACTTCCGGACGTTACGCCTGCCGGGATACGGTGCCCTGCAGGACGCGCACAACGTTTTTATGATCGAGGAACATTATTTATATGCAGTAGGGAATCCGGGATCTCCCGGATGTCTGAGATACGTGTATGGTTTCAACATTCAGGCCGGCTGCATACCAATTCTCGGGCCCGTAGCTTAGTCCGGTCAGAGCGCCCGGCTCATAACCGGGCGGTCGTGGGTTCGAATCCCTCCGGGCCCATGTTTTTCAGGATGCCGTCCGTGTAGCGTTCCGTTTTGACTGCGTGCCGTCGTCCTCTCGGGGACGGTATGATGCAGCGATCGCTTATCCGGAGCATCGGGGAAGCAGCGCAAGATCTTTCCGGGAACAACTATTCGGCGCTGCTCCGAGAAGAGGCACCCGGTGAAGGCGACCGTCGAACCCGGACGTAAGATCACAGGGAGGCGCCAACAGGACGTCCTTTCGCAGTAACCGCCATCCACCGGGGGACTCGAATCCCTGCGCGCCCATAGATCGGCCGGAATACCGGATCGAGATCTACCTGGTTTATCACCCGACACGTCGACCGCTCAAACGTCATTACCATGTCGCCCATTCGCCAGATCCTCATCCTCGCCGTCGTAACGGCAGCGATCCTCACCGCCGGGTGTATGCAATCCACAACGGAACCGCAACCGGCGCCCGCGGTTCCGCCGGTGAACGTGACCGTTCCGTTTGCGCCCATCCCGGTCTCCAGCCAGGACGGTGTCAACCTTGCCTACGAGCTTGAACTCTCCCCGACAGGAGACGAGACGTTCGTACCGGCAAAGGTCGAAGTCATCGATCCTGCTACAGGAGACGTACTCTGGTCAGTTGACGGCGAGCTGCTGGCCGAGCTCTACCACCCGGCCACAAGCCCGCCGCCGACCGCAGCGGAACTCGAGGATGGCACCGGCAAGCTGCCTCTGCCGCGAATCTCCCTCTGGTTCAAGGTCGCTCCCGACGCCGTACCGGACCGGCTCGTCCACCGGCTCACCCTGAACCCGACCGGAAGCGGGCTCCCGCCGGTTACGCTCACCGGCGGCAACGTCACGGTGCGTAAGGATCTTGCGCCGGTGGTCATCGGTTCACCGATGCGTGGCCCGGGCTGGACGGCGGCGGAGACCACGGATCCCTTGACCCATCACTTCCTCGGCCAGATCACGATGAACGGGGTGACCCGCGTTCCCCAGCGCTACGCACAGGACTGGATATACCTGGACCCGGCCACCGGGCAGGCGGCCGCCGGGAACGTGACCCTGGCGAAGAACTTCTTCGGATACGGCAGGGAGATCTACTCGGTCGCCAACGGGACGGTGGTGGACGCCATGGACGGCCTTCCGGACCATGAGTACATCTATTCCGCCCCGCCGGCGACTGTTGCAACCGCAGCCGGCAACTATGTCATCGTCGATATCGGGAACCAGAAATTCGCCTGCTACGCCCATATGATCCCCGGCTCGCTCCGGGTCGGGATTGGCGACAACGTCACGGAGGGGCAGGTTCTCGGCCTGATGGGCAACAGCGGGAACTCCGATCTCCCGCATCTCCACTTCCAGGTCGTGACGGATACCCCCTCCTTCCTCGGGGCCGAGGGCTATCCCCACGTGTACCGGTCGTTCGACGTGATCGGCGGGATCAACCAGACCCTTGTGGAAGAGAGAACCTCCGGGTCCGATTACCCGATAACCCGGATGTATTTGGAGTTCGGGGATTACGTCACGTTCTCAGCGCAGCCGGTGCCTCAGCAGAACAACCTCACGGAGAACTGGGCTGTTGTCCGACTCCCCTGACCATATTCTATTTTTCCTGCACCCGGGACGACGACTCCTTGCCGAACAAACAGCCGCCCGCAGGCCGGGTGAACCTCTCATGCTCCGGCTCCAAAGGAATGCCGCACGTTCAGGCAGTCGTTTTCCGCGTGGCGATAGGCGGTGCGTGCCCCGAAGGGGGTGAGCGACCGGAGCATGAGCACCGTCAGGAACGATCTTCCTATGGAACAGAGTCCGGGCACCATGGGGTTCCGGAAAAGAGCATCTATCCAATACATCGCAGGAAAACCCGTTAGAAAGACCTATCTGTCGGGACGCGAGAGTCTCCTGAGAGACTATGATCGAATGGGCCGTCATCTTTTTACTGTTTCTTGCGCTCTTAGGACTTTTCTACAAGTACTCCAGGATTCAGGGTCAGGTCGAGCAGAAAGCACGGGAGCTATTTGAGTCCTGGCGCCGGGGGGAGCGGGAGGATATCGAGACCTGGAAAGAGCGGGAACTCAGGCGGCTCTCGGATGAGAAGGCAAAGATCCTCTTTGATGCGTGGAGACAGGAAGAAGAGGGAAACATCCGCACCGACGCGGTCAGGCGCAGCCAGTCGGTGACCAGGGGGAAGGTCACGGAGTGCCTCATCCCGTACTTCCCCGACTTCCCCTACAACCCGAAGGATGCACGGTTCTTAGGAACCCCGGTCGATCTCATCGTCTTCGACGGACTCTCAGACGCCGATGAGGTGCAGAAGGTGATTTTTATCGAGATAAAGACGGGCAAAGCCGCGAACCTGAGCAGACGGGAACGTGCCGTCAGGGAGTGCATCAAAGCCGGGCGGGTGCAGTACTCCACCATCCGCCAGTCGTTCGACGAAGACGCCAACCGGCTGCGCGATATGGGGATGAACTAGCCGTACGGCCGTATCGGGTTGAACCGCCGCCTGAGCGACGCCCTTCACAAAAAAGTTCGGAACGGATGCTTTAGATCAATCACCGGGGCGACGGATCGAACGAGGCGTCCTCGTCCTCCGGGCACCCCTCCTCCCGCTCACGGCCGCACCCGACGATCCGGATCGTCTTCCCGTGCACCAGGGCGTCGGCGACCTTCGCCCGCGCCTCGTGGAGGTCGCGCCAGAGGGTCTTACGGGAGACGCCGAGGGCGATGGCTGCCTCCTCCTGCTCAAGCCCCTGGAGATCGACAAGCCGCAGGGCCTCCACCTCCTCGGGGAGGACGACGACGACCTCGTCTGGCCCGCCGCAGAGCGGGCCGAAACAGCGGAACGCCCCCGAATCCCTGATCATCCGGCGAACCCGGGGCCTGCCCCGCTGGCGGCGGCCGCGCCCCTCACCGGGTTCTCTCTCGTTCATAGTATGTATCAGCTCTGGAGAAGATCTCCGTCCCGCGTGCAGATAGTGCCTTCGCTCCGGCACCGGCCGTTACCAACGGCCCCGTCCCCAACCGCCGCAGTGACCGCGGCCGCATCCGCACGGGACACCGCCCCGGCCGGCGCCGCGGAGGACCGGCGTGGCGGAATCGCCTTGCGCTGTCTCTCCCTGAGGGGGGACACACCGGCCCCGGCGGCCACCCGTCATCGGGCCAGCGCCGGCCGGTCCGGTTCCATCGAATCCTGGCATGGTGTATCACCTCCAATACTACGCATATGTGTAGAAATATATTAAAATGTGGAATGAGGCATTAGGTTACTCTTCGTTCATCTGCGCATAGTACTGCCGTGCCTCATTGAGCGAGAGGGTCTCTTCTTTCTCGACTTCTTCCATATACTGCGCAAGTCCGCAGTTCTCGAGGAGTCTCTCAATTCTCTCGAAGGTCTCGATCTCGAGCACGACCCCGATCTTTCTGCCATCGTCGGTTACAATATACCGCCGTTTGATACCAACCGCCATAGAATCACCCCAAACGTTGTGCCTTGATCTTCACATGGATGTCCTGGAAGAGCCGGAAGATGAACGCATGCCATTCACCTGCCGTGAGAGGATGCAGGGATGTCCCGGGGCAGAAGACACTCAGCGCCGGCGACCGTTGCCGTGATTCAACCCCGACCTGCTCACTCCGCCTCCCGGATCATCGCCTCAACCGCATCCTCCAGGGGCCCGAGTTCGGTCTGGATGATGTCCCAGAGAATTGTCGGTTTCACCGAGTAGTACGAGTGGACGCTTATGTCCCGGAGCCCGGCGATCTTTCGCCATTCAATCTCCGGGTGACCTGCGGTAATATCGGCAGGGATCTGCTTCACCGCTTCCCCGATGGTGATGAATCTGAGCACGACGGCATCAAGGCACATGGGATCGCCCGCAAACTCCTCGAACATCCGGTCCCCTGCATAGGAGCGGATGGAAGCGATGGCATCACGGATGTCCTCCAGATAGAGGAGGAGATCCCTAGGCATAGATGACCTCGCCGAGGACACTCTCCCGGATCCGGGGCTTCAAGGTATCGGCGATGACGAGGTCCGTCCTTCGTCCCAGGAGGTCCTCGAGGTAGAACTTGAGGCCCATGAAGTGATCAAAGGTCTCCTCCCCCTCCCGGAACTCCACCAGGATATCGATGTCGCTTGCCCCGGTGGCCTCGTCACGCACCACAGATCCGAAGATGCCGATACGGGCTACGCCGTAGCGTTCCCGGATAGTCTGAAGATTCTGCTGGATCTGGGTGAGTGGATGTACCATTATTCTGTGATGCTGCATCCATCCACTTATATCCTCCGGCATCCGGTGTTCCCTTTACCCGGGGCGGGAGAGGGGGTCATCTCTTCCGCATATGGACGAGGAGCGCTACCCCGGCCAGGGCCGCAAGGGCGGTGAGCCACGAGAACGGCAGCCCGGCCTGCTGTACGGCGGTCGCCGGCGCAACGGGCCCGAACGTCAGTGTGGGTTCGGTGAGAGGGGCCGGGGTCACCTCCGCGACCACTAGGCCCGGCTCGCCATAAGGGAGGTGCGAGGTATTGTTCACTATGATCTCTTCTGCCATAACTGACGCAACGACCAGTGCAGCCAGAAGGGCCATAGTGACGACCATCCAGATTGATGTTCACTTTAAACTCATCATAATCCCGTCCTCGGTGTGCTACCGGCAGAGCTTAAATGACGCAGAATGCTGACTGCAGGGGTTAAAACGCGAGAAGAATGTCGCTGAACCGGTTGATTCCCTTTTTCCGTCGCAGGCTTTGATTTCGTGCAAGGCGGGATAGAGGTGTCGTTATCGTCCAAAACAGCATATCTGGAGCGGGCACAATCTGGCATTGCAGGAGAGCCCGGTTCTTTTTTAAGGCAACGAACAGGCCGCTCTACAGATGCGCGATGCAGGGTGTCCACCAGTACCGGGACCGATGGTCCAGTGGTATAAACGCCGCCTGCTCATGGCGGCGTCATAACCAGCTAGACCACTATGCTCGCACACTAAAATAACCGCATAAAATCCCCAATATTCGTTTCAGACCTGTATTTCCGGGCTATCGACCAGCAACCCTGTCTATTTGCCTCCGCCTTATGCAGGCGACGTCACAACCAACTAGACCACAATCACCAGACAACCCACCCGGAAACGCCCGATCATCGAACTATCCGGAGATCCCGGATAGTTGCCCGGCACCTCACCGGAAGACCGCCCGGCAGGGGCAACCTATATCCCGCACCCCGCACCCTCACCGAGCATGCCCCCCGGCAGACCGCAGGTAAAAAGCCTCCCCGCCGATCTCGTCGCCGGGACGACCACCGCCCTCGTCGGCATCCCGCAGGTGATGGGGTTCGCTCTCGCCGCCGGGATCAACCCCATCTACGGCCTCTACACCGCCGCGTTCTCGACGGCGATCGCGGCGCTCCTCACCGGCTCCTCCTACCTCAAGGTGATGCTCTCAAACGTCCTCGCGGTCTCGATCTACTCCGTCCTCGCCCCGGTCCCCGAGGCCGACGTCCCGGCCACCCTCTTTGTGCTGACGCTCCTCGTCGGAATCTTCCAGATCGGTTTCGGGCTCGTCAAGGCGGGCAGCCTGACCCGGTTCATATCGAACGCCGTCCTCACCGGGTTCGTCACAGGAGCAGCACTCCTCATCATCCTCGGCCAGCTCGGCAACCTCACCGGCTACCAGCTCCCGAGAGAAGCAATCCGGATTCTCACCATACCCAACCTCCTTCTTCATGCGGGCGAAATCCAGCTGCAGGCGCTCGCCGTCGGCCTCCTCACCATCGCTCTCGTCCTCGTCTTCCGGCGGGTGCCGCACCTTCGTCCCATTGCCCTCCTCCTCCCGATCATCATCGCAACCCTCCTCGTCCCGGCCGTATTCCCGGAAGTCGCGCTCGTCGGCGACATCGCCGTTATCCCCGCCGGCTTCCCGGTCCCCGCCGTTCCCGACCTCACCCTCGCACCCGGGCTCCTGGTTCCGGCGCTCGCGCTTGCCATCATCGGGCTCGTGATGGCTGTCGGGGTCACGGAGACGACACCCGAGCCCGACGGCACCATCTCCGACGTGAACCGGGACTTTGCCGGGCAGGGGGCGACGAACATCATCGCAAGCTTCTTCCAGTGCGCACCGGCGGACGGCTCCCTCTCCGGGACGGCGTTGAGCGTAGCCGCGGGCGCAGAGACCCGGGCGGCGAACCTCATCTCGGGCGTCATCGTCGGGATGGTCATCCTCGTCGCCGGGCCGCTCGCGGAACTGATCCCTCTCCCGGCGCTTGCGGGCATCCTGATCCTCATCGGAATAGAACTCATGTACCAGCCCCGCGAAATCACCTGCATCTGGAAGTACTCCCGCCCCGGACGCTGGGCGATGATCGCCACCTTCGCCTCCACCCAGGTCCTCCCGCTCCAGTACAGCATCTACGTCGGCGTCCTCCTCTCGCTTACCATCTACCTCGTCACCTCCACCCGGGAGGCAACCGTGGTCCGCCTCGTCCCGGTCGGCGGTGGGATGTTCCGGGAAGAGCCGGCGCCCGGACGGCTTGTGGACGACACCCTCACCGTGCTCTCGATTTCCGGCAGTGTCTACTTCGCCACCCTCCGGGCGATCGAACGGTCGCTCCCGTCTCCGGAAGGAGCAGAGGGCGCCGTCGTGATCCTTGCTCTCCGGGGAAGGGTCGAAGCCGGAACCGGGCTCTTCCGGATGCTGGAGCGCTACGCCCGGCAGGTCGAGGTCGGGGGAAACCGGCTCATCCTCGCCGAGGTCGATCCCCGGCTTCTCGAGGGCCTCGAGGGAACCGGGGCGGCGGAGGCCATCGGCCGCAGGAACATATTCCTTGCAACACCGGTCGTCTGGGAGTCGCTCATGAAGGCAATCCGGGTGGGGGAGAGCCTGATTCGGGAGAGACCGTAAAGCCCCGCCCGGAAAACTCTTTCTTTCGGGAGCGCCCATACCTTCCTCGTGGATATGACCGCCGAGAACCTCTCCCCCCCTGCCCGCATCGCGATCGTCGGGGCGGCGGTCGTCATCGTGCTCGCGGGTATCCGGGTGGCGACCCCCATCCTCGGCCCGCTCCTCGTCGCCGTCTTCTTCGCCATGATCACCGCCCCCGCCATGAAATGGCTGACCCGCCGGGGAGTCCACCCGCTCCTCGCCGCCGCAACGGTGGTCGCGGGGCTCATCGCGATCTTCGCCGGAATGATCGTCTTCCTCGGTGTGGCCTTTACCGGGTTTATCCGGACTCTTCCGCAGTACCAGGCGAGCCTCGAAGCCCAGGCGGTCGTCCTCGCCGGCTACGGCATAGATGTCGGCGAGTTCACGGTATGGGACTACATCGACCAGGGGTTCATCCTCCAGCAGGCAGCCGGATTTGCCCGTGAGATCGGGAGCGTCGCCGTCGACGTCTTCCTTGTCTTCGTCGGGATCGGGTTCCTTCTCCTGGAGGCACCCCGTCTTGCGGCGGTTCTCGCGCGCCACCTGGGACCGGAGAGCGCCCCCTACCGGCACCTATCGCAGTCGGGTAAGATCCTCATCGACTACGTGGTGGTCAGGACGAAGGTGAACCTGATCACCGGCGTCGGAACCGGGCTGTTCCTCGCCGTCCTCGGGGTCGACTTCGCGGTGCTCTGGGGGTTCATCGCTTTCGTCCTGAGCTACGTCCCCTACATAGGCCTCGTCGTGGCTGCGATCCCGCCCACCCTCCTCGCGCTCATCGAGTTCGGGCCGGCCGGGGCCGTTGCCGTCATCGTCGTCATCGCCCTCATCGACGCCGCCGCAGAAAACCTCGTCCTCCCCCAGATGGCCGGGCGGGAACTCAACCTCTCCCCGTTCGTCGTCCTCTTCTCCGTCATCTTCTGGGGATTCATCCTCGGTGCGGTCGGGATCTTCCTCGCCATACCGCTGACGATCGCGGTGAAACTCTTCCTCGAGAGCTGGGAGGAGACCCGGTGGATCGGAGAGCTGATGGGCAACGGGTGCCGGGAGAAGTAACCTCCGGGCCGACCACAGGGGATATATACATTGAATTATATTTTTGGCTGCATCTTTCTTGCAGTGGAGGATCTCTATGAGCGATCTGATTGCCATCGCTTACGATGGCGAAGAAACCGCGTTCCGGGTCAGGGACAGGCTTGTCAACCTGACGAAGGAGCACGTCATCGAGCTTGAGGACCTGGTGGTCGTCGTCCATCACCGGGACGGAAAGACCGAGATCAAGCAGGCGACCAACCTGACCGGCATGGGGGCGCTCTCGGGTGCTTTCTGGGGACTGCTGATCGGCCTGATCTTCTTCGCGCCGATATTCGGGCTTGCCATCGGCGCAATCGCCGGCGCACTTGCCGGCCGCTTCTCCGATTACGGCATCGACGACAGGTTCATCAAAGAAGTCGCGGAGAACGTCGGGCCGGGCAACTCCGCGGTCTTCCTGCTCGTCAAGAAGATGACGCCGGATAAAGTGGTCGACGCCATCAAGGAGTACGGGGGCCGCGTCGTCCGGACGTCGCTTTCGGAGACGGAAGAGGCGAACCTTCGTAGCGCCTTCGGCACACCGGCACCGGCTGAGGTTCCGCCGCCCTCTCCATAAGCAGGAGGGGCGACAGCGCCTCACTTTTTGGCTCTTTGCGGATCAATCCCCGTTGAGGTACACCCGGTGCAGGAGCGTATTCCCGGCATACCGTTCCGGAACGGTAATTTCCGATAATTCAGGACATCCCGGATACAGATGCACCCTAAAGATCGAGATCGCGAACCGGGCGGATCGTGGAGGAACTTCGTAGTACCCGGGGTGGAAGATGCGGGAAGTCAGGATTACCAGAACGGAGCGGGACGGGACGGTGGAGATCGGGTTCTGGTTCAAATCACGCGATCAGCTCCTTGACCCGGACGACCCGTCTCTCCTCCCCGCCCGGGAGCTCACGGAGTTTGCAGAAGAATACATCTCAAGTTACCTCGACGGGTGCAGCCTCAAAAAGATCGCCGGCATCACCGTTGGTCTCCCACGGGAGGCGTTCTCCCCGGAGGAGGCCGCACTCCTCCCGGAGACGATCCGGCGGCACTTCTCGTTCCGGATAGCCGACCTCGATGACGACAGAAGGGTCTCTCGCAGGGAGGGCAGGATCAGTCTCGCCCTGGCCATCTTCAACGCGGCGATCGCCGTGCTGTTCGTCGTGGTCTTCGCCGGATACCTCGACGGCCCCACCGCGATCCTGCTCACCGGCCTCGTCACCATCTTAAACTGGGTAACGGTCTGGGATACCTACGAATACTTCGTCTACGACTACCGGCGCGAGGTGCGAAAGCGCCGAATCTACAAAAAGCTCGCGGACATGGAGATCAGGATCGAGGGATGGTAACGCCGTTGATACCCCGCGATCAGAGCCGGAAACTCCCGATTCTCAAAGGAGGAGATCGCCGGCAGGCTGGTGATCCCGGAAGGGCCCCCGGCCGGGTGACGGCCGGAACCTTTTTTTAATCCGCCCCGGAGAGGGGGCGCCATGCTCGAGGAGATAGCAACCGGTGCAGGCAACGTCGTCGGATTCCGATTTGACGGCGAGATAACGGCAGACGACTACACCGGGACGCTGATCCCGGTACTTCAGGACGCGGAGCGAAACCACCCGATTTTCCGGATACTCTTCCATATCGTGGGCTTCCACGGCTGGAAGCCGCACGGGCAATGGGAAGCTCTCAAAGACTGGCCGGGGATGGAGAAGGTCGACAGGATCGCGATCGTCGGCGGAGAGACATGGGAAGAGTGGATGAACCGCCTTCCGGGACTTTTTGCGGGTTTTACCGGGATAGATGTGCGTTATTTCACCAACGACCACCTGGCGGCAGCCCTCGACTGGCTGCGGGAGCCGGTGGCCGCAAAAGAGGCTGCCGTTGAGATAGGGTAGCACCATCGGGACGCGAACGACCCCCTCTCGCGCGAACAGGCAACCCTTTTTCACCCTCCGCGACCCATCGGTAGACAGCGATCCCATGCGCTATTATAAAGATATCATATTCGAGAAACCCCTGCCGAAAGAGATCCGGCGTCTCGGACTGCTCCCGGCGGACCTCCACTTCCACACCCGGCACTCCGACTCCGCAACCCGCGTGCGTGATGCACTCAAACTCGCTGCCCGGAGGGGGATCGGGCTTGCGATCACCGACCACAACCAGATCGGCGGCGTGGCAGAGGCACAGCGGCAGGGAGTCCGGGTCCCTCTCGTCCCCGGGATCGAGGTCAGCGCCAACGACGGCCCGCACATCCTCCTCTACTTCTACTCGGCATCCGATCTGCGGGACTTCTACCGGCGCCACATCGAGAAGCATCGGAGAAACGGCCCGTTCACCGCGATACGCCTCGACACCCCCGACATCCTCGACCGCCGGGAAGACTACGCCTGCGTCGCCGCCGAGGCCCACCCCTGCGGCTACGCCTTCTTAAACAGGGGGGTGCAGCGATGTGTCGCTGGCGCCTGCATCGGTGAAGAAGTCTTCTCGCGCCTCGACGCCCTCGAGGTGATCTGCGGCGGGATGGCCCGGTCCCACAACCTGAGAGCGGCCGGGCTCGCCGCTACCCACGGTCTCGGACGGACCGGCGGAACCGACGGCCACCTCCTCTTCGAACTCGGGGGGGTCGTCACCTGCGCCGAGGCCGATACCGTGGAAGAGTTCCTGGACGCCGTCCGTAAGAGAGAAACGGTCATCATCGGCCGTGAACGGCCGCTCTTTGAGAAGGCGGTGATGGGGACCGCGGTCCTCCCGCACCACCTCCCCTACACCGTCCCCATCCTCCAGGCCCGCTGGGAACAGAGCCTCCCCCGGATCAGGAAGTACGTCCAGGGCCGGCTGAACCGGTGAAGGCACTTACCCGAGCGGTGAGAAGAGACGGGAGACCGACTCCTTCATTTTGACGCTGAGGGACCGTGCCTGGTAGTCCTCCGGCGTGATCTCGGTGGAGACGGCGAGATCCTCCTCGAACGCCCGCATAAGATCGGCACTGACTGCCGCATCGTAGAAGAAGGCGTTCGCCTCGAAGTTCAGCCGGAAACTCCGGACATCCCAGTTCGCGCTCCCGACCGAACCCGCCTTTCCGTCGACGACGATCGTCTTTGCGTGAAGGAACCCGTCGTCGTAGGTGTAGGCCCGGACCCCGGCATCCAGCATGTCGCCGATGAACGAGAGGGTCGCCCAGTAGACGAACGGGTGGTCGGGCTTGCAGGGGATCATGATCCGGACGTCAACTCCCGAGAGCGCCGCGAGCCGGAGGGCGTCAGCGACACTCTCATCCGGTATGAAGTAGGGCGTCTGGATGTAGACCGACTCCCGGGCGGAGTTGATCAGTTTGAGGTAGCCCTCCTTGATCGGGCTCCACCGGGTATCCGGGCCGCCGGAGACGATCTGGACGGGCGTCGTGCCGGGGGCGCCGGCCTCCGAGGAATAGCAGGCCTCGAAGCCCGGATACTCGCCGGTCGCATAATGCCAGTCGAGGAAGAACCGGAGCTGGAGCATCCGGGCCGCCTCTCCCGTGATCCGGACAGCGGTATCGCGCCAGCGGCCGAGCGGCCCTCTTCCGAGGTACTCGTCCCCGATGTTGAATCCGCCGATGAACCCCACCGTCCCGTCGATGACGGCGATCTTTCTGTGGTTGCGGTAGTTGACCCGGTAGATCGAGGGGAAGAAGACCCCAAGCTTCCCGCCCGCTTCCGTCAGTTCGGAGAACGCCTCCCGCGACCCGCCCCCGGCCCGGGACCCCATCGCATCGAAGAGGAGGCGGACCTCGACGCCCTGGCGTGCCTTTTCTGCAAGGGCGTGGACGACCGCCTGCCCGAGTTTGTCGTCGTTGAGGACGAAGTACTCCAGATGGATGTGGCGGCGTGCTCCCCGGATCGCGGCAAAGAGGGCGTCGAACTTATCCTCGCCCCGGGTGTAGATATCGACCCGGTTCCCCTCGGTCAGGCACGCCCGGTTGTTCCGGAGGAGGAGGAAGATCGTGTCGCGGAACTCTTCCGCCTCCGGGGTGGTGAACCGGTGACGGTTGTCGGCGAGCGCCCGGTGCTGCTCCTCGAAGGTCTCCTGGAGGAAACAGCGGTCCTCGTGCTCCTTGATGACGAACATCCTCTGCCGGGTGTAGTTCTGCCCGAAGAGCAGGTAGAGCACGAAACCGACAGGGGGCAGGAAGAAGAGGACCATCAGCCATGCCGTTGTGGATGTCGGGTTTCTTCGCTCGAAGAAGACGATCGTGACGGCAAATATGACGTTGAGCGCCAGAATGAACCCTATTGAGAGTTCCAGCTCCATCGAAAAGACCCCCCCTGCCGCGACAGGGTATTGCCGTCTATCACCACACAGGAGTATATACGTATACCCGCCGGCATATCACCGCCGGCCAGCCATACCTTTTTTTCTTCGGAGGGCTATAGAGGCACCCATGCTTGACCGGATGAAGGAAAGTTCAGGGAGTGTTCTCGGGTTTCGGTTCGACGGGAAGTTGAGCGAAAGCGATTATGCCACCATCCTGATCCCGGAACTCCAGCGAGCGATGGAGAACCAACACAGTATCCGGATCCTCCTTAAGATCGAGGGCTTCCGCAGCTGGAGGCCGGGAGAGGGCTGGGAAGCCTTCCGGCAGTGGCCCGGCCTCGAGAGAGTCGACCGGATCGCCGTCGTCGGTGGTGAACGGTGGCGGGAATGGATGAACCGTCTGCCGGGGCTCTTTGTCGGCTTTGCCGGGATTGACGTGCGCTACTTCCCGGAGAGCCGCCTCCGGGATGCCTGGGGCTGGCTCCGCGAAGGTCTCGTGGTCCCTCTGGCCCCGCAATGAGGTTTTGGGTAGCCTCCGGCCCGAACCCTGCCTGTGATGCCGGAGCGGGCGCCGCCATCTCCCTTATCGAGCATCCCCGGGCGAAGAAACCGAGGGCTGCCAGGGGGAGCGTTCAAGGGGAGAATGCCGGAAGCGCCAGCCGGAAGGTGGGCACAAGCCACTGAGAACATTTTACTGCTGCGCAATCGGCCTGCGGAATTCCTCACCAGGGAGCTGCAGTGTGTTTATATGAACCGGGTGCCACACACCAGCACCTATAGGAACCCTGGTGGAGGAACCTTCATGCGCATTGGACACCGCACGGGCCTGATCATAGTCACATTACTGATCGGCGTCATCATCGTCCTCTACGTCCTCGACCTGGCAGAGGACGGACCGGAAGTGACGGAGCTTGCACCTGTGGAGGTGAGGGAGTACCGGGGCGAGCAGCTCTCCTCGATTGCGGATTTTCGTGAAAACTCAATCCGTGGCCCCCAGTATGTGAATGCGAGCACCTACACTCTTACCATCGACGGACAGGTAGGGGAGAGAAAGGTATACTCCTACGATGCGCTCATGGAGCGATTCCCTCACTACCGCAAGGTTGTTACCCTCTACTGCGTAGAAGGCTGGGACGTCACCATCCTCTGGGAGGGGATGAAGGTGGAGGAACTCCTGCAGGAGGCGGGGGTGGAGCCGGGGGCAAATACAGTCATCTTCTACGCGGAGGACGGCTACTCCTCCTCGCTTCCCCTTGCCTGCATCGAGGACCGGGACATCCTGCTGGCCTATGCCATGAACAACGTCACCCTGCCGGCAGAGCGGGGATTCCCCTTCCAGCTGGTGGCCGAGGACCGCTGGGGCTATAAGTGGGTGAAATGGGTGACCCGGATTGAAGTGTCCGACGATGAGAACTACCGCGGCTACTGGGAGAGCCGGGGGTACTCGAACAACGGGAGCATCGACCGATCTTTCTTCGATCGGGGATAGGAACAGGGATGGTGCGGTTCACGTATCGGAAACTGATCTCCTGGACCCTCCTTGCGTTTACGCTCCTCTTCCTGATCAGCGGCTTCGGGATCACGGAACCATGGCTGGTACGGCCCCTGACATTCGGGCTTCTCCATAAGGCGCTCTCCCAGCAGATCCACTCTCTCCTCTGGGGCCCGTTCCTGGTCGTGCTGGTGCTGCACATCTACTACTCCTGCGGCATCTTCAGGAGATAACCTTAGTAAGGCAACCCGTAGTAAAGCGGACGGATACATCGACAAATAGCAAGGTTCGGAGATTCTGAAATGGGCAACCCCTCCAACGACGGTCGTACCTGCAAGAGGGAGGTAACCGTACCCGCTCCGTCCCGCCTCGCATCCCTCACCCGGGTCGTCGTCATCGCTGCCGTCGTCGTCACCGGTATGCACCTCGGCGCCGCGATTGTGAGCCCGGTGCTCGTCGGGTTCATCCTGGCGGTCATCGTCACGCCGACGGTGCATCGCCTGGAAGAGCGTGGGCTGCCCCGCACGGCAGGGGTGCTGGCGATGGTCGGGGTGATCGCCGGTGTTGCCCTGCTGCTCGTCGCACTCCTGGGCCTGTCTCTTGTCGAACTCGACAGCGCGCTGCCTGCCTACCAGGATCTGCTGCAGGCCCAGCTTGTGGGGCTGCAATCGTGGTTTGCAGATCTGGGAATTCCGGTATCGGTACAACCGCCCGAACTACCGAACGGCACCGCGCTTATCCCGCCGCTCTGGGAGATACTCGCCGAACTCTCTGTCCTGGTCATCAATTTTCTGGTCATCCTGATCGTAACCGTCTTCATGCTCCTGGAAGTAGCCTCTTTCCGGGGGAGACTCGTGCGAAGCCTGGAATCCGACGTTATGGCAGAACTCAACCGTTCCGCGAACGACCTTATTGCATATGCGTCTTTTCGCACCAAAAGCGGGCTTGCGACCGGTATCGCTGTCGCAGTTCTCCTGTTGCTCCTCGGGATCGACGCCCCGGCGCTCTGGGCGGTCCTGATCGTCGTGCTCGGCTACATCCCCTACTTCGGGCTGCCTATCGCATCGGTGCCGCCTATCGGGCTTGCCTGGCTCCAGCACGGCCTCCCGGGAGCACTTGCCGTTGCGGCCGGCATCGCTATCATCGACGTTCTCACCCGCCGCTTCCTCCTGCCGTACCCTGCCGAGCGGGCGCTCCGAATCTCCCGGCTGGCGATCGTCCTCTCGGTCCTCGCCTGGACGCTGGTGCTCGGCGTCCCGGGGCTGTTTCTGGGTGCACCCCTGACTCTGCTCGTAAAGGCGGTGCTGTCGGGTTCGGAAGAGACCCGGTGGATGGCGATACTGATTGAGCAGTCCGGGGATGCTGGAAGTCCTGAAAAGCCGTCCACAGATCGATAGGCTGCATGCCCCAAAATGTAATATCGGCAATAATGCAGTCCACCGGATATCCGGTAATCACTACAACCTCTACCCGAGACGACTGCAGCGGAGGCAAGGTGATCGCCGGGCGGATCGACCGGGTGCGGGTCTGGTTCTACCCGGCCGCGTACATCACCGCGCTCATTACTGCCTTGCTGCTCTTCTGAGCACGGCGCCGCTGCCGCACGCATTTTATGTATCGACGGCCAACGCACTGGCATGAACTGCCCGGTCTGCGGGGGAGACTGCATCGAGGATGCTCCCACGCTCCTTGCACGGCTGCCGCACATCTTCGCACCCTGCCCCGACTGCATGGGGCTCACCTATGACAAGCGCGCCCCGCCTCCCGACCTCTCTCCTGCCGAACCCTGCCCTTCCTGCGGGAAGCGGTTCATCGACGAGGTCTTTGCCCACATTTACCGGGTGATGGCCGCCGAGGGGGACCTCACCGGGACCGAACCCCTCGCCGCCGTCGGGACACCGCTCGTCCACCCGGGGTTTGCCATGCGTTCCGCCCCCTACCTTCCGCCCGGATCGCTCGTCCTTCTCTCCCGGTCGGTCGGGGAGCGGACCGCCGGGCGCCTGATCGCCGAAGTCCCCGAGGTCCGGGGCGTCGTCAGGACGGGTGCCGGAGCACCGGGGATCAGCGATACCGATGCTGAGCCCGCCGAGTATACCCTCCTTGCCGGGTGCGACGTCCGGGCCGACGTCTTCCCTACCCGGGCGGGACCTATCGTCGTCTACAAGCAGCAGTCGGCCCTGCACATCGAGTTCCCCCGGGATAGAGACCCAAAGATTCTCTCGCTCGAGCGTGAGATCGGAAAGTACCGGCCCCGGACGTTCGTCGACGCCTGCTCGGGCGCCGGCACCCTCGGCCTTGCCGCCGCCCGGGCGGGCATCCCCCACGTGATCGCGAACGATGCCTGGTATGCGGCAGCCTACTGGACCGCCTGCAACCTCCGGGTGAACCGGGAGTTCCTCGGAATCAAGGAGGTGACGATGCACCGGTCCTACGACGACCTCCGACGCCTGCCGGTCGCGCGGGACCCCGTCCTCGTCGCCACCGCCGCCGGCGCGCAGAAGATCGAGGTCTACCAGAGCGATCTGCGGTTGCTTCCAGCTGTCCTCCCGCCCGGAATCGACCTTGCTGTCCTCGACCTCTTCGAGAAGAAGGACAGACGCAAGGTCGAAGCGATCACCCGGGCATGGCGGGCCCGGGTGGGCGGAGCTATTTTTATCCCATAGAATCCAGTACATACGGGGACTAGCCCGGGTGGCTCGGCGTCACCTGTCACCCGAAACCGCCGTCAGCGGGGGGCGAAGTCTGAGGAAGGCCGCAGCGGCCTGCAGGATCCTCTGCGTCCCGACGGAGAAGCCTCGTCCCATGAGGTCGGCGGAGAGGTATCAAAGCCCCGGAGGGGGCGGCGACCTTTTGCCGCGGGTACCGGTTCAGGCCCGGAAGGGAGCAGACTTACCGTGGACGTTCGGCGCCCATGGGGTCGCGGGGTGGAGGAGGGATGCAGCGGTGAATGCCTGTGCGCACGGTCGACCGAGGACGTGTCCCCAACGGCGATCTCCATGGCAAAAGTAACGATTCTTGGGGCTACTGGGAACGTCGGCATATTTGCGGCCCACACCATATCCGAGATCCCGTACGTCAGCGATATGCTGCTCGTCGGGAGGCCCGGACGCGAAGATTTTCTCGCGGGCTGCTGCCGTGACCTATCCGACTCGTTTGCTGCACGAGGCACCGACGTCCGGCTTTCGTACGGAACCACCCTTGCCGACACAAAAGACTCGGACATTATCATATGCACGGCAGGTGTGCCCCGACGGCCGGGACAGGACAGGAACGACCTTGCCTTCGAGAACGCAAAGATCATCGCCGAAACCGCCGAAACCATCGGCCGGTCTTCGCCCGACGCCATTCTCTTTCTTGTAACAAACCCCGTCGACGTCATGACCGCAGTCGCCCTGAAGTATTCGGGGCTCCAACCGAGACAGATCTTCGGCCTCGGAACGCACCTCGACTCGATGCGTTTGAAGTCCCTGATTGCGCGGTACTTCCGTGTCCACGTCAGCGAGGTGCATACGCGTATCATCGGCGAGCACGGCGACAGCATGGTTCCGCTCTGGTCGGCAACGACGATCGGCGGCATCCGGATTAACAACCTGCCCACCTTCTCGGGACTACCTGTGCAGGAGATGATCGAGACCGTCAGAACGAGCGGCGAGGCGATCATCAGGGATAAGGGCTCTACCGTCTACGGGCCGGGAGAAGCAATTGCAACCCTTGTAAGGACAATCCTCGGGGATGAAAACCGTATCCTCACCGTCTCAAGCTACATCAAGAGCGAGATTCATGGGATCGGCGACGTCTGCATCGGGGTACCCGCTCGCATCAACCGTGACGGCGTCTTTCCGGTTCCGCTCAACCTCGAAGAGGATGAGGTCATCGGATTCCGCGAGTCGGTCAAGAAGATCCGCAAAGTCACTGCCGACGTGATGGAACGGCTTGAAGCGGTTCGTTAGGGAAAAAGGGTATCGGGTATCCACTTATACGAGCGTGGATTCGATGATCTCAGCGCTTGCGACGCCTTCGATCTTCTGGAGCGCCGCTTCGACTTCATCGGGAGCCCCGGCTTTGTCGGGGACGACGATGGCGGCTTTCAGCGCCACAAGACCGAAGCCGATCGGTTCTTCCCGGATGTCATCAACCGGGACGGCCGCCTTGACCGCCGCTTTGAGCGCTTCACGGTCAACCTCGGGGGACTCAGGCATTATCTTCACGATTATGGCTACATTTCCCATAGTTATGGCCCCTGGAACCCGCACTTCGGGCATGCATATGCTATGCTCTGCTCCCTGCACCGGTAGCACCTGTTAATCTCGTGCGCACACACCGGGCACGGGAACCAGGTGGATCCTTCCTCGGCCAATGTGGCGTTGCAGGAGGTACATCGATCTCTCGCTGTCATCGTTGCTTCCTCGAATGTTAACCTATCATATCGCCCCCGCAGCAATTAAAATCTCGGATCGACGAGAGTCCCGATAACTGCCTCGTCTCGAAGGGCACCGCGGACCCGGTCGTCGTGCCTGCCGTTGACCACCCGGGCCCGGACGTTGTGCTCGAAGGCAAACCGGAAGAATGCAGGATCGACCTCGTCGGAGGTGATGGAAGGGTCCTCGACCCGCGAGAGGAGCTTGCGGCGATGGTGGATGCCGTCAACCGATTTCAGGAGAAGGAGATCGGCCGAGAGTTCGTGCGCGACCCAGGCGGCGATGGTGTCGGAGGTGACGTCCCAGGAGTGGGGGAGAGGATCGGTCTCGCGGAGAGCGCAGTAGGGGAGGAAGACCGCCATTGCCGAAGGAACCGTGAGGTTGGAAACCGCCGGGATGCCGTGCGAGGCGATGTACCACGAAAACTGCTCCATGCCGGCGATCGCCATCCAGTGTGCGGCGTCCTCAGAAACGTCGAGGCGCCGGACAAGGTCGGCGAACTTTCCGCCGCCGGGGACGATCAGCACCGGGCGCCCGGCCTCCCGGAAGATCCCGAGCAGGGAAGCAGTCCGGTCAAAGAGGCTTCCGCCCACCTTGACGACCAGCGGGGAGCGAGGAGAATTCATATCGTTCTGCTATTAAACCGGAAAAGACATAATCCTGTGTATGCGCCTGATCGCCGCCGTCATCCTGCTCCTCTGCCTCCTTGCCGGCACGGCCGGAAGTATTCAGATCGTCGAGTTCTGTCCGGACCCCTATCAGCCCGGCGATCCCGATGAGTATCTCATGCTCGAGGGGACAGGGGTGCTCGACGGCTACGTCCTCTCGGATGGCGAGGGCGGCTACCGGTTCCCACCGGGAACACGGATCGATGGGCGGCTGGTGGTTGCGAGGGGCGCGCCCGCGTTCGAGAAGGCGCACGGCTACCTCCCGGACTTCGAAATCCAGGAGCGGACGCCGGCCGTGCCGGACGTGATCCCGAACGGGAACCTCCTGATGGCGAACAGGGTCGATGAACTCCTCCTCTACCGGGGGACCACCCTCGTCCAGCAGATCGCCTGGCCCGGCGACGTCTATCCCCGGGAAGGGCAGATCCACTACCTGGAAGACGGTGTCTGGGACCCACGCCCGCTCATGATAGGCCAGTCCCGCCTTAAGCCCAGGACCTTCGGGAGCGTCGCAGTGACCGCGTTCACTGCGCCGGACTGTTCTTACGAGGTCTTCTCAGCGGCAGTCGCGGAGGCTGAACGCGAGATCCTCGTAAACGTCTACGAGTTCACCGACGAAAAGATGGCCGAGGACCTCATCTCTGCCCGCGAGCGAGGCGTGACCGTAACCGTCCTCATCGAGGGCGGGCCGGTGGGCGGCGTCTCTGCGGAAGGGCGGGCGGTTGCAGGCGCCCTTAACCGGAGCGGGATCCCGATCCTTTCGATGACGACGACGGATGCCGCTCACGCGAAGTACCGTTACGACCACGCCAAGTATCTCGTCATCGACGGTAGCACCGTTCTGCTCGGGAGCGAGAACTTCAAGCCCGGCGGCTACCCGGCACCGGGGCTGCAGGGCAACCGCGGGTGGGGCGTCCTCCTCGAGAACCCGGAACTTGCGGCCTACTTCCGGGAGGTCTTCCTCTTCGATTCGGTGGGTGGTGATATCATCCCGCTCGAAGTGACGGCGGCCGAACTCCGCACGCCCTGGGCACCCGACTACACGGTCGAGTTCGCCCCCTGCCGTGCGGAGGGAGCGCGGGTGACCCCGGTCCTCTCCCCGGACACGAGCGCGCTCATCCTCCGACTGATCGAAGGGGCAGAGGAGAGCATTGCGATCGAGCAGGCCTACATCACGAACGAGACGCCATACGATCTCAACCCCTACCTCGCGGCCGCGATCGACTCCTCCCGGCGGGGGGTCGTTGTCCGGGTGCTCCTCGATTCGGTCTGGTTCAACACCGAGGACGACGCGGACAACGACGAGATGGTCGAGATCATCAACCGGATTGCGGCCGCCGAAGGGCTGCCGCTCGAAGCTCGGCTCGCGGACCTTGAAGCGAACAACCTGGCAAAGATCCATAACAAGGGCGTCATCGTCGACGACCGGGCGGTGCTCGTCAGCAGCATCAACTGGAATGCCAACTCACCAGCGTTTAACCGGGAAGCCGGCGTGATCATCGAGCAGCCGGATGTCGCTCTTTACTATAGAGAGGCCTTTGAAGACGACTGGAACGCCGCGCAAGAAAAAGGAGCGGGAGATGCTCCCGGGCCTGACCTGCTCAAGATTGTGGCGGCGGCATGCATACTCGCCGGGCTCACGGGGCTCTATCTCTACCGGCGGAGACGCATCTGAGCCCTCACTGTCTGCCGGCAAGATCGGCGGAGCGGCAGACGTCGCAGATGGTGATCGTTCCTTCGCCCGAGGCGACGGCGGAGACCCACCGTTCGATGACCGATTCGAGGTCCCCGGGAAAGTTTTCCCGATTGAATCCGCGCTTTCTGCTCATGTACTGGGATATTGCGGCCCTGCTGATCCCGAGCCGCTTTGAAGCTTCGCTCTGGCTGATCCCGCGCTCGTTTACCAGGCGGTAGACCATCTCGGCACGCATCTGGGGGAGCAGCCTTCGCACGAGGGTATCGCAACGCATGATGTCGCAGGAATAAGGTTCGGTCATTGTGCAGACACCATCTGGGAGTCTTTGTACTCGTAGAGGATCTGTCGGGCGTCCCTGAAGTTGAACTTCTCCACGATCATATCGTTGTCTTTGAGCCTCTTTAAAGCATAGCGCACGGTCCGGGGGGCCAGGCTGCTGAGACGGACGAGCTCCTTATGGGTCAGGGCACCCCCACCCTCAAGCAGCAGGAGGATCTTTCTGGAGGAGGGGGGAAGGTTCACATCATCCATGTAAGAGAGTTAACGCTGTTAACATATCAAACTGACGGAAGTTATTAGCCCGGGCGTCGATAGGGGTACTATGCTGGAACGACAGGAGAAAGCAGCACTCGCCGTCCTCGTATGCGTCGTCGGGATCGTGCTTGCGGCACACCTTCTCTTCGCCGCGGTCGGCCAGCCGCTGGTAGCGGATCCCTATTCCGAAGAGGTTCCCGATGGAGCGCTGGTCCTCCTCGAAGGGAACATCGAAGGAATCAGGGAGACATCGACCGGCGCGCACCTGATCCTCACCGTTAACGGCACTCCTGTCTTTCTGCCGCAGAACGTCGCCGCCGGGCTCGAGCTCCGAGAGAACGAGAGCGTAACGCTTTATGGGGTCGTCCAGACCTACCGCGGGACGCGAGAGGTGGTGGTGGCCTCCGCCGGGGATATCCGGGTGCTGAAATGACCTACCTTGTCTTCGTGTAGAAGATATCGGCATCGTCGCCGTCCCCGAAGAGCGGCCGCCCCCGCCGGAGTTTTCCGGGGTGTTCTTCCTCCTTTTTGACCTCCGGATCGGGCTCCCGGCGCGCGGGGCCCGGGGTCTCATCGGGTCTCTCCTTCCGTCGTCCCTCCACACCGGTCCCGGAGGACAGGTCTCCATCGTTGATCCGCACGCTCGGCATACAGGAGACTCGCCCGGCCCGCTATATGACACCTCTGGATCAACCGTCGATAATACCGGATATTTTGGATACGATGAGCTGCTCCCCCTCCTCTCACCAGGGGGGAAGCAGCGATCGGAGGAGGAAGGGGACGCAGGTTCGACCCTCGCAGCACGGCGTGCCGCCGCGCGGGCATTGCGCGGCAGAAATCCGGAAAGATTTTCCACATAGCAGCAGAAACATTCAATCATTGCGCAGGCAGCAGTGATCCGGAAAGTGAGCGCCGGCGACGCAGCGGGCCGGAGTGGTGCAGAGGATTACCCGCTCTCCGCCGTCCCCGAAGATGCCAGACGGGGGTTCTGGCCGATCAGTCTGGTGCTGCTCGGATTCACCTTCTTCTCCGCCACGATGTGGGGCGGCGCAAGTATCGGGGTTGCGTTCCCGCTCTGGCCGGACCTTGCCGCAATCATCTTCTGCGGGAGCACGATCCTTGCTGTCTACGTCGCCGGCCTCGGCTACATCGGCTACAAAAGCGGCCTCTCCACCGTCCTCTCCGCCCGGTTCGCCTTCGGCGATCTGGGGAGCCAGTGGTCCGACGCCCTCCTCGGACTCACCCAGATCGGATGGTACGCCTGGGGGACCGCGACGATCACGATCATCCTCACCCGCCTGCTGGACCTCGATACAAGGCTGCAGGCTCCCCTGATGGTCTTCTTTGGCCTCGCCTTCTGCCTGACGGCGTACATCGGCTGCCGGGGACTTGCCGCCCTCTCGTGGGTCGCGGTCCCGACCATGCTCCTCCTCATCGTCGTGAGTGGGTCGGTCGCCTTCCAGGATGTTGGCAATGAGGCTGTCCTCCTCCCGTCGGGGACGGCATCCGCGCTCACGCTTCCCGAAGCCCTCACGATCGTCGTCGGCACCTTCGTCTCCGGCGGCACCCAGGTCGCCAACTGGACGCGATTCGCCGGTTCAGCGCGCGCTGCAGTGGGTTCCACGTTCCTCGCCTTCTTTCTCGGGAACGGGCTGATGATCGCCGCCGGGGCCGTCGGCGCCGCCGTATACGGCCTCTCCGACACCGTCGAGGTGCTGGCGGTCCAGGGTCTTCTTTCCGCCGGCGTCCTGATGCTCTTCTTGAACATCTGGACGACTCAGGACAACACCATCTACAACTTCTCGGTCGCCGGGTGCCACTTCTTCCGGACGGAACGCCGAAGGCTGGTCACCTTCGCCGGGGCAGCCACGGGAACACTCCTTGCACTCCTGGGGATGTATGACTGGCTGATCCCCTACATGACCCTCCTCGGGGTGTTCATTCCGCCGCTCGGGGGGGTGATCATGGCCGACTTCTTCATCCGGCACCGGGGGCGCTACCCCGAGCTCGATGAGGCAGCTATTCCCCGGTTCAACCTGCCGGGGCTCACGGCATACGCCGCCGGTTCCATCGCCGCCCTCGTAGTCCCCGGCATCCCTCCGGTGAACGGGATCGTCGCCGCGTGCCTCGCCTACGCCTGCCTCGTCCGGCTCACATGAACCGCTCGAACCGGTCGCGAGGCACCCGGCAGATCGGGCAGACCTCAGGTGGTTCGTCCCGGGCGCAGAGGTAACCGCAGACCCGGCACCGCCAGACCGGATATCTCAGGTCTCCCGGGGTCCTGATAGACGCGGCGCGCTCTTCTTTCTGCCGCCGACGCTCGGCCGGCGGCGGCCGCCGTTCCGGGACGGGATCGGGGGTGGAGAGGCCGGCTTCTACATCGGCGGTGACGTAGAGGGCGCAGTAGCAGGCGCCGTAGTCGGCGAGATCGGGGTCCCGGTAGTCGCAGGGGCAGATGATGTCGAGGTCATCCTCCCGGTCTCCCGAGGCAAGCCGGCAGGGGCACGAGATGTAGCCGTAACGCTCCCTGTTCGCGAGCAGGCCACGAACGAGGTCCCGGGTGAACTCCCGATCGGGGTTGAGGTGATAGCCGCCGGCCTCCGCCTCGAGAGCAAGGTCGCGCATGAACCGGTCGACCTCCTCATCGATCGCCGTATCAGGCACCGACCGCCTCCCGGATCTCGTCTTCCCGGAACCCGACAATCACCTTCGCCTCATTGATGACGACTGTGGGAAACGAAAGCCGTGGGTTCCAGTGTTCAACTTCCCGGACCACATGGTCGCGCTCCTCGCCCGCGAGCAGGTCAACGTAGACGTACGAGAACCCGACGCCAAGGTCGGTGAGAAGTTCCTTTGTGCGGGCACACCAGCCGCAGGTGCTCAGGGCGTAAAGCACCACCCTGCCGCGGTCGACTCCAGGCACGTGCTGCATCTCTACCAAAAAACTTCCTCCGTCTCACCCCGCTACGGGGGCCGAAGGTAAGTAACTTACCCCGGAGCAGGGAGGGTCAGGTGGAAGTGGGCCTGAGGAGAAGGAGCAGGCCGGCACCGTTCCCGGAGATCGCAAGCGACGCCCCCGAGAGCCCGAACTTCCGCCGGTAGAACCGGAGTCTCCGGGGAGAGAGGGGTACGGAACCCTCGATCAGGAGCCCGACCGCATCCCCCTCCCACCGGAGGGCGAGCCGGATCTCCCGGGCGCCGGCGGCCGCCATATCCTCGAGGACGCCGGCGACCTCGTCGCTGAACCGTTCCCGGTCGACCAGTACCGGCGGGAAAGAGCCTTCGGCATCCAGAACAAGCTCGACGTCCTCCAGCAGCGGGAGGTAGGCGAGACGGGAGACGAGTTCCGCCCGGTATGCCGCCGGGTCGTCCGCCGCCTCGATGAACGCCTCGTCCGAGAACGGGGGTATCGAGACCGCGGCGGCGATCTCGCGGAGCATCGATGAGAGATCCACGGTAACGAGGCAGCCGGTATCCCGGTAGCCGAAGACCGTGTTCATGAAGTCGGTGAGCAGACGGTCGGCCCGGCGGAGGAGCGCTGCATCGACGATGTGGTTCAGCCGGTCGCCTGCAAAGTGAGCCTCGATCCGCTGGATCGCCTGGACCGCTTTGAGAACGAGCTGAACCTTAAGCCTCTTTCCGGCGTCGAACTCGTCGGCAAACCGTGAAAAATCTTCGAGAACCCCGTCAATCTGGTCGGATTCCAGAAGTTCCTGGTAGCGCCGGGCCTCTTCGTCCTCACCGAGTTCATCAAGGCGGTAGGCGAGGGCGTACAGCCGCCCTGAAACCACTGCAAAGATCCGGTTGACCTCCTGGAGCAGGTCGACGGCGTGCTCCAGCGAGTCGTCGAGCCGTCCTCGGTCGAAGGGGCCTATGCTGGCGAGCTCCGCAGCATCCCTCTCGAGCCGGTCGAGGAGCTCCGGCATCGCCGTTGCCGGGACACACCTGCCATGGCCCGGGCAGCAGAGGTTCACCAGTTCGTGGGCGAAGATCCATCGGACCCTTCCCACGGTCTCGATCAGCGCCGGCTGATCCCACCCCGAAAGTCCGGCAACCCCGGGGCTCGCGGAGAAGAGGAGGTCGCCTATGAAGAGGTATTCACCGAGTCGAATACAGATGCTGTCGGGTGAATGCCCCGGGGTACGATAGACCGTAAGGGTATCCCCGGAATGGAGCGGGATCTGTTGCCGATGAAGGACAGCGGCGCCGCCTATCTCCAGGGTCTCGCGGTCACCGGTGGCGAGCAGGGGGAGAGCGACCGGGAGCGGCTCGATCTCCCTTCCCATCAGTTCTGCGACCGTCCGGACCTCGTCACCTGACTCGAGCACCTGCGCGCCCGTCTCCTCTGCGGCGACGCTGAGGTCCGGGAGAGACCGGAACCGGGGGTTCCGGATGGCCTGGAAACAGTGGTCGGCGTGGCAGTGGGTGAGGAAGAGGTATATCGGGCGCGGCGCCTCCCGGAGAAGTTCTTCCACCAGTTCGAGGATCCGCTCCATCTGTCCGGCGTCCGCCCCCGTATCGACGAGCAGAACCTCGCCGGGTGTCCGGATAAGGTAGGCGTTCGAACAGGTGACGTCCGGTTTCCGGATGAAGGGGTAGATCTCGGCACCGGCGGTACCCGGCACCGGTTGCCATTGTTGATCCTGGAGCATATCTGTACCTGCAAGGATAGTTGACCAGTGTTGCACTGCATGGGAGAAAAAGCAGGCTGGTTTTCCTCCAAAAGGGATCGTCCGGTCGGACGGCCGGGCTCGGGTAGGTTCTTATCCTGCCGTGCAAGAAGGAGAGATGAGGTGAAACGAGGCATGAACACCAGGAGATTTGTCGGAGTCACAGCCATGCTCGTGCTCGCGGCATGCATCTGCGGCACTGCCGCCGCACAGCAGATGGGCATCGACGAGATCGGGACCGTCACCGCCGGAGAGACGGTCACCGTCAGCGGGATGACGAACCTCGCCCCGGGCAACCGCCTGCTCGTTGAGGTAACGCCGGTCGGGTTCGGGCCGGGGAACGCCCCGGTGCAGGGAGGCACGTCGGGGACGGCTATCGTGCAGGCCGGGAACGATACCGCGAACACCTGGTCGTTCGAGGTCGACACATCCGGGTTCGAGCCCGGCGAGTACAGCGTGAGCGTGGACTGGGTCGAAGGCGACGCCACCGCAAGCACCACCTTCACCATCAGTGAGGCGGCAACGGCTACCCCGACGCCGACGGCAACCCCGGCCGCCACCACGCCGTCGACGACGATGGCGACGAACCCCACGCCGACCGCGGCAGGACCCGCTCTCCCGGCGGCGGCGGCCTTCGCGGCCGGGCTGGCCGGCTACCTGGTGCGGCGGAGGTAGGGGAGGATACCCCCTACCGCCGGTCAACGATCCGCTTCGGCCGGCCGGGCGCCCGGTGAAGTTCGAGCCCGCCCGGCGGCGTGACGCTGCAGAGGATCTGCAGCGTTCCGTCCTCGTATGCCCCCGAAAGCGCCGGAACCGACCGCAGGAGGGCGGCAAGGAACGTCTCTTCGATCTCGTCCGCATCGACGCGGGCGGGATCGAAGCACTCCATGCTCACCCGGAGAACGGTCTCTCCCGCCTCGTCGCCGCCGTAGACGAACGCTTCGTACTCCCCGTTCAGGCGGGCCATGTTCTCGGGTGCAAAGACCGCCGCCTCCACGTCCACCCGGTTGAGCGCGATATCCCCGATCCGGACCGTCTCCGCCTCGCGCCGGGGGGAGGCGATCCGCATGTGCGTCCGCCCGCACCCGCACCGCTCCCGGGAGACGACCGAGCAGGTATCTTCCGTATCGTAGTTGATGAGGAGCGTCCCCGCCCTCTTGCCCGGCGCAAGGAGTGTCGTATAGACCAGCCGCCCGGTCTCGCCGTCGTGGACGAACCGGTTCATCCCGGGGTCGTAGAGGTCGAAGTGAACCAGATCCTCGGGGACGTGGAGCCCTGCCTGGCGGGTGCACTCGCCGCACATCGTTCCCTCGGTGCTCCCGTAGGAGTTGTAGACCGGGCATCCCCAGACCTCCTCCAGGTAACGCCTCGATTCCGGGGCGAAACTCTCGCCCCCGACAACGAGGCGTTTCACGCCCGCCTCCTGCGGCGGGTGGCCTTCCGCCTCCATCCGGCGGGCGAGCCGCAGAAGTTTGAAGACGCTCCCGATCATCGCCGTCGGGCGGTACTGTTCCATCACCCTGACCGGGAAGGTGCACTTCCCCTCCGGGACGATCGCCATCCCGATATCCCGGGCGGCGAGCGTCATGGTGTTTGCACCGACGTTCATCCCGTAGGAGGCGCAGACCACCACCCGGTCGCCGACCTCGAACCCCTGCGAGACGAAGAGCCGGGCGTACTTCTCCGCGTACCGCTCCCAGTCCTCCCAGGTGAGGAAGAAACTCTTCGGAACGCCGCTCGTCCCGGAAGTCTCATTGACCGTGAAGACCGCCTCCCAGGGGACGCTCTTGAAGCAGAACTCCTGCTCGTGCGGGGGCTGGTACCGCCGGATCGTCGCCCCGGAGATGATAGGGAGTTCCCGGAGGTCTTCGTGCTCCCGGATAGCCTCCGGGCGGATGTTGTGCCGCTCGAACCAGCGGCGGTAGAAGGGCGAATGCTCCTTCGCGTACCGGATAGTAGCGTGGATTCTCTCATCGATAAGTGCGTCGAGATCCGGACGAGCAAGTGTCTCTATTGCCTGGTTGTAGTACCGGTTGCCTGTCATCCGGCCGGCATAGACGTCCGGGGTAAAATAGGTGCCGGGGGGTCAGAGCGCCCAGGCAGGAAGGTCGAGAGGAAGCCCGAGCGCCCAGAAGACGATTGTGTAAAGGCAGATCATCCAGAGCGCGACGCCGATGATATCGAGCGCCCAGCCGGAACGGAGAAGGTCTTTCGCTTCGATGTAGCCGCTCCCGAAGGCGACGGCGTTCGGCGGCGTGGCAACCGGGAGCATGAACCCGATCGAGGCGCAGACTGCGGCGGTCATCATCAGGACGATCGGGTTGACCCCCATGCTGACGGCCGTGACCGCCATGATCGGCATCAGGATAGCCGCTATGGCGGTGTTCGAGGCGATCTCCCCTGCAAACACGATCCCCAGCGCAACGATGAGGAGCAGGAGTGCGATCGGAAGCCCGTGGATGAGGGTGAGCGACTCGACGATCGCTGCGGCAAGCCCGCTCTCGAGGAAACCGTTCGAGAGGGCGATGCCGCCGCCGAAGAGGAGGAGGATGCCCCAGGGAATCTTCACCGCCCACTCCCAGTCCATCGTGAAGATGCCTTCCTTACGGTCGACCGGGAGGAGGAAGAGGAGAAGCGCACCGAAGATCGCGATGGTGGAGTCCTTGATCCCGGGGAAGAACACATCCAGACCCGGGATGACGAACCCGCCGATATCCTTTGACTGCGCGAATATCCAGGCGAAGGCGGTCAGGGTGAAGACGATGAGTGTCCACCGCTCCCCCCTGGAGATCGGGCCGAGTTTCGCGAGCTCTTCCCGGATGATCCCCCCGGCGCTCGGGAGGGTCCGCCCCATCCGGCGGTAGGGGCCTTCGATGAGCCAGATCCAGGCAAAGAATAGGAATACCGCAGCGAACGGAACGCCGAACTTCATCCAGGTGAAGAAGTCGATGGTGGGCGCGTCGGGAAAGATCGTCGCGAGCTGGGAGATGAAGATCCCGTTCGGGGGCGTGCCGATGATCGTGGCAATGCCCCCGATGGTCGCGGCGTAGGGGATGGAGACGATCAGGCACCGGGCGAGGGCCTGCTCTTTCCCGTCGAGGTTCTCTAGAGTTTTATCGATCCCGGGCATGATCGTCAGGATGATCGCGACCGCGATCGGGATCATCATCATCGCCGTCGCGGTGTTCGAGATCCACATCGAGAGGAACGCGGTAGCGACCATGAACCCGAGCACCAGTCGTCTCGGGCTTGTTCCCACGACCCGTATGATCTGCAGGGCGATGCGCCTGTGCAGGCCCCACCGCTGCATCGACATCGCGATGATAAACCCGCCGAGGAAGAGGAAGATCACTTCGTCGCCGTAGGACTTTGCCACCTGCACCGGGGAGAGGACCCCGAGTGCCGGAAAGAGAACCAGCGGGAGCAGGGCGGTCGCTTCGAGAGGAATGACGCCCGTGACCCAGAAGAGGACCATAAGAACGGTCACGGCCGCAACGGACTTTGCTTCAGGCGAAAAAAGGCCCGGGTCGATAGGGATCGCAAGGACCGCAAAGAAGACGAGGAGCGATACAATGATAACGGCGACCTTGTTCATCATCAGAAATTGGAGAAGAGATTATTTAAGCGTAAGGAATCGAATTGCTGAAGATTACAGGACAAATAATAGAGAATATGGCCATTTCATGCCGCCAGGCCTTTGCCGGCCGTTCCCTGCAGCCCGATGGCCTGTGCCGTATGGAGAGGGACCATATATAGCCTTCCGCCGCCCTATCGGCAGGGATCGGCATGCGGAACGTTCGGGCGCCAGGCAGGGGAAGGGGCAAAGGGAGGCCTGAGCGTCCAGAGGGTGATCGTGCAGAGAGATTGTCCCGGATACGGTGCCGGTGACATCGAGTGCCCGCCGGGTCGTGAAGAGGCTGCACGCGGAGGGCTGATCGCATGGAGGGGCCCGGCCGCCGCCACGCCAACTTATATCAGCAGAATGCACACATGCGGTATTATGGCACCAGATTGGATCCGCAGGCGAGGAATTCCGGTCATCCTCGCCGTCTGTCTTCTTGCACTCTGCGTGGGCCCTGCCGGGGCCCGCGGTCCGACGATCAGCGACATCCAGCCCTACGACACAATCTTCATCTACGAAGAGGGGCTCGACCTCTCGCAACTGCGCGACGCGGCTACGGGTAAACCCGTCACAGCGCTCCTGAAGTATCAGGACGACAACCCCAACCGGGGGGTCACGAAGAGCATCACGGTTACCGACGATACCAACTTCGACGTGGAGGAGTTCCTGGTACGCGACGACTACGGGCCCTACTACGCCTTCAACCCCGATGACGGCACGACGGCACAGGTCATGATCCGCGAGCCGGAGGTCTTCCTCGACGTGGTGCTCGCGAACCCCAATCACAATGAGCCCCTGGCCGGGTTTACGGTCTCACCGAACACACAGATAGCATTTCGGATAGCCTCCCCCGACGTCGGGGCCTTCTACCAGGCGGGCGGTGTCTACCCCGCGACGATCGACCTCGTGCTCACCATGCCGGGCGGTGCGGAGACCACCAGCATCGGAGGACGCAACTTCGCGGGCCTGAACGTCAGTTCGACCCGGTTCTACACCGACGACCCGGGCAGGCCGGGGGCTGTCCGGCTCGGCGACCTTGGTGAGTCGGGAACTTACTCTGTGCGGGCTGTGTGGAGAACACCGGCAGGGTTCGATGCCTACGCTCCCGACTCCGAGGCGGTGACGTTCACGGTAGCAAACCGTGTCGGGGTGGATGCGACCCCGACATCGACACCCACCACAACCGTGACGGCCACGCCGACGGCAACTCCCAGGCCGACGACCGCGGTCCCGACAACTCCGCCCACGACCGCGCCGACGGCAACGGAGACGGCAACGCCGGTCCCGACCGCGACGACGGAGCCGGCAACCCCGACACCGACCGCAGCGCCGCTCCCGGCCGCCCTGGCCGTAGCAGCGATCGGGTTCGCCCTGGCGCTCGCCGGCCGGCGCCGGTAAAAAAGGTCAGCAGAATCGGCAGCTGCAGCCGCCGGCCGCGTCCCTGATCCGGCGGAGGGCGGCCGCCGCCCATTTTGCGACGCCCGGATCGGCGTCTTCAAGCGCCTCCATTAGCGCCGGGAACGCTCCGGCATCGCCGATCATCCCGAGGGTGTAGGCCGCCCACATCCGGAGGCGGGGGTCGGGGTCGCCGAGCGCACAGAGAAGAGCCGGAAGAGCGGTCGGGCCGAGGGCAGCGAGCTCTGCCGCCGCCGACATCCGGTCGGCACTGCTGCCGCCGCGGAGGATATCGATCAGCGCACCCGTTCTGTCCGTCACGGCGACTCGTTCTCCCGCTTCTCCTGCTCGCTCGAAGCAAGGATCTCGTCCAGGCCCACATAGATAGGGAAGACCTCGTGGACCCCCGCGAGCAGGAAGACCTGATAGACGTCGGGCTGGAGCGCGCAGAGCGCCATCTCTCCATCCACCCGCTTCAAGGCACGAAACTTGCCGAGCAGCACCCTTAGACCGCTGCTGCTCATGTAGGCTGCTTTCTCCAGGTTCACGAGCACTCGTTTCCCGCCCCGCGCCAGCACCGAGGAAATTGCCGTATCCAGGCGTTCTGCCGATTCCGCATCGACTCTGCCGTCAACCGATACGATTGCCGTATCCTCCCGCTCATTGACCGTTACATCCATGGCATTTCTATCGGCATAGAAGGGAAAAAAGCGCTCGTTTTGTACCGGGGTTCACGCGAAAGGTACGCTCTTCGAAAAAGGGTGGTCAGTGGGTCTGCCGGTAGTAATCCCAGGCATCGACCTCAGTGCCGTTTGCGAAGATACAGACACCGTACTCGCTGCCGTCGGGGTTCTTCCGGATCTCGTAGGCGTGGCCCTGCTCGATGCACCAGACCGCGGCCGGGTTCGCGATGCCGGCGCTTCCGCCGCACCGCTCACAGGCCCACGGGACATCGATGATCCCGACCGGGGTTCCCCACTGCTGGATCGTCGCGGTGTCCCGGGCAACTTCCCCGACGAAGGTAAGCCGCATCCCGTCGACGCGGTAGGTCTCGTTCAGGTCGAGCGGCAGGTAGCGTTCGCCGTCATCGGCGACGATGCCGTAGAACCCACCCTCGAGGTCGACATAGGTGACCGTACCGGTCTTTGCTACGTAGGTCGCGTTCCCCGCCGTATCGATGGCGATGACCTCGATGGGGGTGCCCCACTGCTGAATGGTCATGGTGTTCTCCAGCACCCGGGCAACGAACGTGACGTTCGTGCCGTCGACCGCCCGGGTCTCGTTCAGATTGAGCGGAAGGTAGTGCCTGCCGTCGTCGGCGACGAGGCCGTAGAACCCGCCCTCAAGATCGATGTAGGTGATCGTGGCGGTCCCGGAGACAAGCAAAGCGCCTTCGATCACCTCGATCGATCGGATCTCCACCGGGGTCCCCCACATCTGGATCCCCGCGGCATCGTCCTGAACGTCGGCGCTGAACTGCACCCGAAGACCATCCTGTCGGTACTCCGTCGGGAGGTCGGTGGGGAGATAATTCCTGCCATCATCGGTGACGATACCGTAGAAACCGCCCTCGAGGTCGATGTAGGTGACCGTCCCGTTCGTCGCAACCGTCCGGCGGGTGTCATCCGTCTCAATCTCGATGATCTCGACCGGCGTCCCCCACTGCTGGATGGTCGCTGTATCCTCCATAATATCGACGACAAACGCGACGCGGAGACCATCCTGCCGGTACTCCGCCGGAAGATCAACGGGGAGATAGCGCTCGCCGTCATCGGCAACGATACCATAGAACCCGCCTTCGAGATCGACGTAGGTGACCGTGCCGTTCCCCAGGATGCGTTCGGCCGGTTCATCCTCTCCCCCGGCGGCCATGCACCCGCAGGCGACGATGGCCCCGAAGAGAACGAGGACGATGACCATGTAGTTCGGATAGGATCCCGTCATAAGGCATCAACAGGGGTACATTCTCTCGCCGGAGGTAAGTAGGTTACCTTAACTACGAAGAGATTCGGACCTATCCGTCCAGCAGGGCTCTATGCCGGGCGAAAAAAAAATATCGAAAGAGAGCGTCAACGTCCCCCGACGCCGCCGCCACCAAAGCCGCCGCCACCGCCGAAGGACCCGCCGCCGCCGAACCCTCCTCTGCCGCCGCTCGATGGTGGGGAGTAGAGGACGATCGGGGCAAAGATAACCGGCATGTTCGAGTAGAGCGGCATCCCGACGTCCGGGAGGCTGATGTTCAGGTTCTTCATCGCCTGCTCGACCTTATCGCCGAGGCCGAGCGCCGTCCCGTAGACCAGCCATTCCCCCCACATCGCGAGATCTGCCGGAGAGTACTGCCGGATCAGCGCGAGGTCCGAGAGGAAGTAGGCGAATGCATCCCACTCGAGTTTCTCCCTGTAATGGTCATCTCTCCAGAAGCCGAAGAGCGTCGAGGGAAAGAGGGCCGCGATCCCGACCTGGACCGCGACGATGAACGAGAGGATGCCTGCCGGGATCAGGAGATAAGCCGCGCCCGGCGCGAGAATGAACGCGAGGATCGCAAGCCCGCAGGGGATGGCGCCGAGGAAGACAAGCGGAAGGATCATCGTCCGGCCGTCCTTGATGTAACGCCGTGCGAGGGGGGTATCAACGTCACGAGTCAGGGCGGCGAGCGACTGCTGGTACTGCACGATCCGGTGCTGGTATCCGGGACTCCGCCGGGCGGTCCGGGCAAACACCTCCAGTTCAGCGGTGTCCACGACATGATCGTCGGCAATGTTTGCGAGGAAATTGAGCACGCGCTGCTCGTAGGGATCGGTCGACTCACCTGAGATGATCCGAACCGTGACCCCGCCGCCGTCCGGCTTTTCGGACACCACGATCTTCTTCTGCCGGTGAAGATCGAGAATTGTCGCGTAGAACCCGTTATCATCGAACTCGAGGGCGTCGCCCTTGAAGAGGAGGTTCACCTGCCAGGGTTTGAGCGCGGTATTCGGCGTAAAACTCAGGTACTCCGGCACCGTGAACGGTTTTTCCCTGCCGTAACGGAGGTAGACGCCGAGAAGAATAAACGGCATCGTGAGGACGAGGACGGTCGCAAGGCCGTAGAGAACGCTTGCTGCACCGTAGAGGATTGGGGGCCACCGGTTGGCGTCGGCCGCCTGCTGTCGCACGTCCGGAACGAACTCAGGGAATCCATCGATCCCTTCCATGAACGCAGGATCGAGGATCATCTCGACGTTCAGCGCGTCATCCTGGGGGGCGCTCCCCGTGATGATGACGGCCTCCCCCGTCCGTTCGATCTCGAGGGTCGGAGGGTGCGTGTAGACCTCCTCGATCTGCCCGGCGAACGGCAGGGTTATCCGGAGGTTGCGGAAGGGGACGTGCTCGTCCACGAGTTTCAGGTTCAGGTGCGCCCACTGGCTATCGTACTCGATCGGCGGCCGGACCCGGTAGCGGTACTCCACCGTATAGGTGCCCGGGGAGAAGTAGTCGGGGTTGTAGAGACCCACCTCGCTATCGAACGCAAGGCTCCGGATCGTCGCGAGGTCGGTGGAGGAAGCGGTCCCTGCGGCCGTCCTGACCTCGCCCCGGGAGTCCCTGACGTAGCCGATGGTCCCCGGCGGAGCGGTCATTCCCAGGAATTCGATGTGCGGCCGGTCGATGGTGGTAAAGGTGAGCGGTGCATCCCAGTAGCGAAAGAGCATCCGGTACTCTCTCGCTGACCGGACATCATAGGTGTAGCGCTCGACCAGAGTTCCGTTATCGTCGAAGACGGCATCATACTGCTCTACGTCCAGGTTCCCCCGGAAAAGGACGGGGAGCGCATTCGCTCCGGCGACCGCCAGCACCCCGACAACCAGGGTGATGGCAACAAGAATGAGAACCTGCTGCCGTTCAGTCACATGCATATTTCATCAGAACGCTATCGTCGGGACCCGCTCGATCTCCTCGCCGAACTCCAGGTATTCAAGCTTCTGAAAGCCCATCACGCTGGCAATCAGGTTCGAGGGGACCGTATCGGTCATGGTGTTGTACTGCTGGGCGATGTTGTTGTAGGTGTAGCGGTGCCGGGCGATCTCGTCCTCGACACCCTGGACCGCGCCCATCAGGTTCTGCACCGTCTGCGAGGTCTTGAGGTCGGGATAATTCTCAGCGACGGCGAGCAGCCGCCCGAGAACCGACCGGGACTCGCGTTCGAGTTCGTTCAGGTCGCCCGGGCCGGCGCTGCCGATGCGCGACCGCATCGCGGTCACCTCGGTCAGGGTCTCCTTCTCGAAGGCTGCGTAGCTCTTCACCGCACCGAGGAGCTGCTCGATCATGTCCAGCCGCTTCTTCATCGCGACCTTCACCTGCCCGACCGTCGCTTCGGCGGAGTTTTTGAGGGAGAAGAACCGGTTATAGATGCCGACTGCTGCCGCCGCGACGCCGATGACGATCAGCACCACGACGACGATAAGGACAAGAGAGATGATGTCCACCAACGTTGTCACCAGTATTCTATGTGCCGCGCGGCGTATTTAAATTGAAGGGGTTAGTAGAATGGGGCGTGGAAACCTCCGTCGGGGGATTTGGCGATGGTATGCATCTTTTTCATCACAAAAGACTGCGTCCCTGCCGATCCCGGGAGGTGGTACGGACAAACCAGGCCATCCGGGACCACCATCTTCAGATCGGTCGGCACTGCAGTCCAGTACATCGCCGCTATGGCCGTAGCGTTTCGGAATGTGGAATCCCTCGGACCCGGCCAGCGCGTGGCGTGGTGATCGGGCGGTAACCGGGGGAGGAGGGAGTTGCAGAAGAGCGGCTATTCTGTGACGTCCTCACCGGAGCTCACCATCGCCACAACGTTGCCGTCTGCATCGCGCAGGAGGGCGTTGTGCCAGAGTATCTGCCGCTCCTGGCCGTCCCGGGTGACAACCGGGCTTTTCTCGAAAGGAGGCGGCTCTATCCGGCCGGCAACAAGGCTACCGAAGTTCTGCGAGAGCCGGTCGCGCAGGGGCTCCGGGACGACCGTCGCAAACCAGTTCTTCCCGACGAGGTCTCCTTCGGCATATCCGAGAATCTCGTTCCCCTTCCGGTTGACGAGGTCGATGATGCCGTCCGCCCCGATCACCGCGATCATCACGCCGGCCGCCTCCAGGTAGCCCTGAGCCCGGTCACGCTCGGCTATCAGGAGGTCCTCGACGGCGGCACGGTCGGTGACATCCTCGGCGATCCCGAGCATATACTTCAGCATACCCCGGGAGTTGAGGATCGGGATCTTCTTCATGGAGATGGTCCGTCCGCTCGCGAGGTGGGCCTTCTCCTCAAGGGCGATCGTGCGCTCCAGGAGCTCCCGGTCGCCATCTGCGAAGAATCCCGCCATCTCCGGTGGGAAAAGTTCCGCAGCGCGCTTTCCCGCCATCTCCTCCTGTGTCATCCCGAGGAACGTTTCGGCGGCCTTATTCGAGAAGACGAACGTGTTTCCTTCAACTTCCCGAACGAAGACCATGCTCGGGATGTTGTTGACAACCGAGTAGAGGAACGATTTCCACTGGGCCACCCGCTTTGCGGCGTGCTTGCGTTCGGTGACGTCACGGCAGACCACCCGGTAGCCGGTGAAGTCGCCGATCATGTCGTAGACCGGCGTCCCGCTCACCTCGAGGATGACGGGGCTCCCATCCTTATGGAGCATCGTCCACTCAAAGAGGACCCGTGGTCTCGGCTCGGCGAAGAGTTCGGTAAACTGTTCTCGGACCCGCGTCGCCTTCTCCGGGGGCATGAAGTCGCAGGGAGTCTTTCGAAGCATCTCTTCGGGCGTGTAACCAAGAATCTCCTGGCTTTTTGGGCTGACGTAGGTGAACGTGCAGGCCTCGTCGACGTTCAGGATCAGATCGCTGATGTTCTCGACGAGACTCCTGAAAAGCAGCTCGCTCTCGCGCAGGGCCTCCTCCGCGCGCCGCCCCTCGGTGATGTCCTCGAGGATGATGGTGACCCCCGGTGCTCCGTCGTCAAAGACGGTGGGAAGGAACTTGATCCGGAAGAAGAGCTCCTCGTCGAGCCGCAGGAACCTGAGTTCCTCCGTGACCTCGCGGCCGTTCAGGGCATCGGTGATCCGGCTCCGTATCAGCGGGTGATCGAACGCGGCGAGCGGCGACGTCTCGATACTGTTCCCGATGATCTCATCCCGCTCCCTCCCTGCAAACGTACAGACGGCGTCGTTTGCCTGGACGATCCGGCGGTCGCGGTCGAGCACCAGCACGAGATCCGATGAGAAGTTGAGCATGGCGGCGATGGGAATCCTCTGCGAGAGGTAAAAGACCTTGGCCTTCCCGTAGGTTTCCATCTCCACCTGGCCCGATACGAGGAGGACATCGAGGTACCGGGAGACGGTATTTCGGTTGATCCCAACGGCGGCGGCAAGATCGGAGACTGACATGCCCCGCGGATGCTCCTGTAGGGCGCCGAGCAGGAGAGAGAGTGCGTCGGTAGTGGGATCCATGTGCAAACAGAGTTTAACGCCGGGGGATATAGTGTTTTGCAGTGTCGCATGCTATGATGCTACACGCAATGCTACACTACAATGCAAGGCATTGACCAAAAACAATATAAATCAAACCGATCAATCTGTGATCCCCAGAGTCGGGAGACGGGGAATCTCTCCGACAACCCGGGCCGTACAGGCACGGCGGCCCGGGCCGGCACAAGAACGGCTGGGATCGGTGAACGAGACATTCACCACGCTGATTGCGTCAACGTCACAACACACCGGGAACCCCCCGGTACACAGGCACACCTCTCTAAACACTCATACCGGCACGGTGGATGGGGGCCCGGGCGGGTGGCACAACCGCCCTGGGACTCTCCGCAGCCACCGCATGGTTATCACACACCCGACAATACCTCTTTTTTTGGTGACGCTGTAGAAGGTGCTTCACACCACCTCCAGATACCACCCGGTTGCCGATAGAGGCCGGCGGGGTGATCTTTGGGCGCGATACGGCCTCATGCGTGAGGGGGCGTGCCAGGCATAACAAGGCTTTTTGCTCTCTTCGTAAGAAATGCCCGGGGCGGAAGGCAACATCTATCACCAATCAGATTGAAAACTCGTTTGATGAGCGGGCATGTTGAGATCACCGAAAAGAGAGCGGGCTCTGTCGATATCATTGCGATAAAAGGAAGGCTTGATGCCGGCTCTTCAGAGAAAGCGGAAGAACGGATCAACCGGGTACTCGATGCCGGGGGGAGAAGCCTCCTCGTCAACCTCTGCGACCTCGACTACATCAGCAGCTCCGGCCTCCGGGTGCTGCTTGCCGCGTTGAAGCGACTGAAGAAGGGTGGTGGGACGCTCAGGATAGCCTGCGCACAACCGCAGATCCTCGAGGTCTTCACCATGGCAGGGTTTCACCGGATCTTCTCCCTCTTCCCCGACGAAACGGCGGCGCTTGCCGAATTCGCGGCGGAGACCTGAGCAGCATTACGGGGGGTAGATCGGCATGGCGTTCTCCATCTTTGGCGATATGTTCTTCGTGCTCCTGCAGATGATCTGCGTCATCATCGTGGTCGCCTACCTGATCACCCGGACGGCATCGTTCACGCAGGTGCTCGACGGCATACTCACCTGGAAGAACCAGGCGATACTCGTCCTCCTGTTCGGAGCGCTCTCCATATACGGCACCGAGAGCGGCATCACCATCCTCGGCGCCACCGCGAACGTCCGCGACCTCGGCCCCATGGTCGGCGGGCTTGCCTGCGGCCCGGTGGTGGGGCTTGGCGCCGGGCTGATCGGCGCAGCGTATCGCTACTCCCTTGCGGGGTTCACCGCCGTCCCGTGTGCGACCGCGACCATCCTCGCGGGCCTCTTCGGGGGGCTGATCTTCCTCGCTGCCGGCCGCAGGTTCATCGGGATGCACGGCGCGGTCCTCTTTGCCGTCGGGATGGAGGCGTCCCATATGGGGCTCACTCTCCTTCTCTGCCGGCCGTTTGAGCAAGCGCTGGGGGTCGTCGAGGGGGTGGCCTTCCCGATGATCGTCGCCAACGCCACCGGGGTCTTTATCTTCGCGTTCATCATCGGGAACCTGATCACCGAGCGGCAGACGAAGGCGGAGCGTGATACCTATCTCTCGGAACTCGAGCGGAAGAAAGCCGAGCTTCGCATCGCGCACGACATCCAGATGAGTTTTCTCCCTGAAAAACTGCCGGAGGTGCCGGGCTTCGAGCTCGCCGCCCTCTCGGTTCCGGCAAAGGAAGTCGGCGGGGATTTCTATGACGCTATCTCCCTTCCCGGTGGCCAGACAGCCCTCGTCATAGCCGACGTTTCGGGAAAAGGCGTCCCGGCGGCGCTCTTTATGGCGCTCTCGCGGACGGTGCTCCGGGCGAACGCGCAGGTTCCCCGAAGCGCCCGCGATGCCGTCCGGGAAGCCAACATGCTGATCGCCGAGGACGCGAAGTCCGGGATGTTCGTTACCCTTTTCTACGCAGTCGCCGACCCAGGCAAGAAGACGCTCACCTACGTCAACGCAGGGCATAACCCGCCGCTCCTCTTCCGATCGGACAGTAATATGCCGCTCGACCTGAAGGGAACCGGGATCATCCTCGGAGTCATGCCGGAGGCCGATTACGATGAAGTGACCGTTGACCTCAAAAGCGGTGATCTCATCCTGCTCTACACCGACGGCGTCACCGAGGCGATCAATCCCGGCGAGGAGCAGTTCGGGGTGAACCGGCTGACAGAGACCGTTGCCAGCTGCCGCGATCTTCCTCCGACCGCGATCATTGACCGGATCCGCGATGCGGTCGTTCAATTCTCGGGCGACGAGCCGCAGTTCGATGACCTGACCCTCATGGTCCTCCGGGTGGTCTGATGGCGGAACTCACCATACGGGCGGATCTCTCGGCACTCGCGGCAATCGCCGATTTCCTCGCGGAAACGCTTGCCGGATGCAGCGACGAACTGGTCTTTGCAATCCAGCTTGCCGTGGACGAAGCCTGCAGCAACACCATCCTCTACGGGTATCCCGGCAGGGAACCCGGGACGATCACGATCGCCTGCATCGTGGACAACGACGCCGTCCGGGTGACGATCACCGACGACGGCGTTCCCTTCGACCCGCTCACTGCTCCGCCGCCGCTCCTCGATATCCCCGTCGAAGAGCGGCCGATCGGGGGGCTCGGGATCCACTTCATCCGGACGGTGACGGACAGCGTAACCTACACCCGCGAAGGTGAGAGGAACGTCCTCTCGATGGAGAAGAAGCGGCCGGCTTCAGGATGACGCCGATAGAGGCGAACCAAGCGCCCGGGGGAGGTCCTCTTTTGCCGTGACGACCTCCGCCGACTCCTCGAGCATCAGGTTGACCCGTTCGTAACGCCCGGCGACCCGGAAGTCGGTCCGGAGGGCGACGACCTTCTTCCCGAGAGCATACGCATACCCCATCTCCCAGGACGTCCCGGAATCGGCGTCTGCGCCGTCGATGACCGCGACGATGAGATCAGCGTCGCGAATGGCCGGGAGGTGCTGCGCAAAGATGGCCCCGTTCTCCTCCCGGCACCGGGTGTGGCTCGTATCCCCCACCTCCTGGGGGAGGTAGACGTCGAAGAGGTGGGCTTCAAGGAGGTCGCGGAGCGCGAGGTTGTAGGTCCTCTCAGCCTCGGAGAAGAGTGGGGCGGCGAGGTAGACCCGGTAGCGGGCGAACTCCTCCACGTCGATTGCCGGGATATCCGGAAACCGGGCGTGGAATGCTCCCCGGCCCGGCTGTTTCTCCGACGAGTAGTAGGTGGCGTTCACCCCGCAGGTCGGGGAGGAGTCCACCCCGACGATGGCGATGGGCGGCTCCCCGCGCTCCCGTATCGCGGTACGGACCTCTGATTCGAGCCGGTCGAGGAGCATGGCAAACTCGTCGGTCGCGAGCCGCTCGACGAACGAGCCCGGGGAGCGGTCGGCGCCGAGGTAGATCGTCTCCGGGCAGGGGAGCGAGACCATATCGATCGAGAAGCGCCGGCAGCGCTCCACGGCCCGGTCAAAACAGCGGAGGTCCTCATCGGTCGTTATTCCGCGGGCGCGGCACGCGGGGTTCTCTATACAGGGAGCGATGAGCACGTACATTGATAGTACCTGGGCGGCGTACCATAACAAGACAGATGATACCGCTCTACGCCTACCGGGACGACACCTGCGACCCCCGGAAGTGCACGATGAAGAAACTCGCCCGGCGCGGGCTTGTCCGGATCGTCACGAGCATCGCCAAGATCCCCCGCTCGACCCTCCTCCTCGACCCGACCGCGAAGCAAGCGGTCTCCCCCGCCGACCGGAATCTCCCCTCGATAACCGCGCTCGACTGCTCCTGGGAGGTTCTCGATACCGGGGCGGTCGCCTCCTGGCGCAACCGCCGGGCGCTCCCCTTCCTCGTGGCCGCAAACCCGGTGAACTTCGGCCGGCCATTTCGGCTCACCTCGGTGGAGGCAATGGCCGCAACGCTCTACATCCTCGGCGAGAAGGAGCAGGCACATGACGTTCTCACCCCATTCGGGTGGGGACTGCGTTTTTTTGAGGTGAATGCCGAGCCTCTCGAGGACTACTCGCGGGCAAAGGACAGCGCCGAGGTTGTCGCCATCCAGGCGCTGTACATGTAACCGGAACCCCGGCACCCCCGGGGTCGGCACGTATTTATGCCGGGAACCTCCATTCCGCGTCCGAGGAACGGAGGTTACCGGATCATGGATACCGAACGAGAGAGGGTGCTCCTCGCCGCGGCCCACGCCGTGACGTTCAAACCCGATTACATGACCGTCGACAAACTGGAGGCGGCGACCCGCGGGCACGGGGCGCTCGTCATCCCCGCGTTTGCCGCAGCAAACTCGCTCGCGGAGGACATCTTCTGTAACATCGGTGCCCCGGAGATGCACCTGATGAATATGACGGTCGTCGACGCCTCGGCCCCGCACCTGCCGCTTGACTCGGTTATCGGGAAGGCGGTGGGTGAAGCGAAGCGGGCCGGGGCGGAGGCGGCGAACGCGGCCCTGATCGTCGCGACGCTCGCCTACTTCTCAGGAAGCTGCGCCCGTGCCGGCGTACCGCTCGGGAACCGGAAACTCGGCGCCATCGCCCGGATGCACGCCGGCGGCGACCGGACGAGCGCCATCGCCCTGACGACGAACAAGTTCACCCACCGTGTCCCGGCGTTCCCCGCCTACCTCGCGGTCTACGGGGCGTTGATGGAGAAGAAGTTGACCCGTCTCGACGGTGCGATCCTGCCGCCGTTCGTCGCCGGTGGGGGCATGATGGGCCACGCCGCACTCGGCGAGGACTACAACATCCCCGAACTCGCGAGAAACGCCGCGAAGGTCGGGACCGAGGCGATGATGCGGAGCATGGAGGGGGCCGGGACGACCCCATACCCGCTCTGGCCAGCCCTGATCGCGGCAGCGGTGACGATGGAACTCGTCCACCCGGACGCCATGCTCGGGGAGGAGTTCGGGAAGTTCGGGCAGGTCGACTCCGCCTACCTCGCCGGGAAGGGGGCCGTCGAGGCGGCGAAACTCCCCGAGAGGCTCCACATGCGGGGAACCGGGGAGGAGTACGACACCGCCCGGCTTGTCGGCGACTTCGGGCTGATCCTGAAGGATGTGGGCGGACCGTCGGTGATCGGGTCGATGGTCACAAACGAGCTCTTCGCCGGGTTCCAGGAGTCCGCCGTCATCGGGGCCGGGTTCTCTGGCGGGCCGGTGAACGTCCCGCTCGGCCACCTCGCCGGCGACATCCTGCCGGCGCTGCGGCTGCTGCTTGCAAACGGCGGTGACGTCGAGGCGACCGCCGGAGCGATCCGGGACTACAAGATGCAGTCGTTCATCGACCCCGAGCTCGCCCTCTGCGGCTTAAACACCATCGTCCGGAAGGCGGAGGTCGTGAACCGGGGTTCGGTGACGGAGGCATGCATCCGGGCAAGCGAAACGGTGCGGGACCGGGCGATCTACCGGCGGGCGGCAAAGGTCTACGAGATGCTCAAGGCAGGAAGATCCCTTGAGGAGGCGGCCGGAGCGCTCGACGACGAACGCAGGGCTCTTGTCGAGAAGCGGGGCTCTGCGGCTCTCTCCGGATTCACAGGGAAAGAGATCGCGTTCCGCTTCACGGAGATCGCGCCCCATGCGCGGAGGACGGATGGGTTCACCGCGAAGTTCTGGGGGTTCGATCCGAAGGTCTCCTACGACATTGCCATCGACGGGAAGGACTACCACATCGAGAACCTCACCGCCCGGGTGATCCCCGAGTACGCGCTCGAGGGAAAGGGGCGGGACGACCCCGATATGGGCACCGCCATCTTCGTCGGCGCCGTCCTCACCCAGGAGTTGCAGTACAGCGGGCACACCATCCTCAACATCACTGTTCCCGCCGCGGTCGCGGCCGCCCTCGGGACCGACCCGAAAGAAGCCGCAAAACAGGCCGCGAAGGGCGCACGCCTGACGAACGCCATTGCCGGCGGGCGGGAGGCGGCGGGGAAGGTCGCTATACTCGCGCAGATGGTGTATGCAGGTCTCAGCAGGCCGCTTGGGGGAGTGGAGTGAGGAAGCGGCGGAGAGCATGAAGGTCCTCGTCATCGACCCGGCATGTGCAGGGATAGCGGGGGATATGCTCCTTGCGTCCCTCATTGATCTCTTCGATGAGCCCCGGGCACTCGATCCGCTGGCGGATGCAATCCAGACCCTCGATCTCTGTCGGGAGTTCAGTTACGAAGCAAAAGTCGTGGATGCCGGCGGAATCACGGCAACCCGCCTCGCGATCGAGATAGAAGAGGTGGGCGCGGCGGACGCAGGAGACCTTCTGGAGGCGGCTGCCGCGGCAGGTGTTGCGGCAGGCCTCTCGGCGGATGCACGCTCCCGGGCGCTTGCGGTCCTTGGCGACCTCGCCGCTGCAGAAGCATATCTCCACCGGGCCGGGTTTTCGCGACACGCGATCGCCTCGGTTGACACGATCTTCGACGTCGTCGGGACGATGCTGCTCCTCGACCGTGCCGGGTTCCTCGAAGGGGCGATCGTTGCAACGCCGCCGGCGCTCGGCGGCGGGACCATCCAGACGGAGCACGGTGCGATCCCGGGGCCTGCGCCGGCGACGCTCGATATCCTCGCCCGACACAGGTTCCCGTATGCCTCCGTGCCCGTCGACGTCGAGCTGACCACGCCGACAGGAGCAGCTCTGCTCGCCGGCCTCGCGGAGCGTGCTGTAAACCCATACCCGACCATGGTCCCCATCCGGGTCGGCTACGGTACCGGCACCCGGGAGGTTCCGGGACGGCCCGACCTGCTCCGGGTGGTGGAGGGGGAGAGCCTTCCCCCGGGCGAGGACCGGTTCGTTATCCTCGAGACGAATCTCGATGATACCTCCGGTGAGGTGATCGGCTACGCGGTCGAGCGCCTCTTAGCAGAGGGCGCAGTGGACGTCTTCGTCACTCCGGCACTCGGGAAGAAGAACCGGCCGGTCAACGTCGTATCGGTGATGGCGGCAGCCGGAGATGAAGACCGCCTCGTCCGGGTTCTCATGGAGGAGACCGGGACCCTCGGTGTGCGCGTGCACGAGTTCCGGAAGGTGGTGGCCGACCGGGAGAAGGAGACGGTGCCGGTCAACCTCGGCGGCAGGGTGTATCCCGTCCGGGTAAAGACCTCGACCGCGAGCGGCCGCCTGATCGCAGAAAAGCCTGAGTACGATGACCTCTCGGCAATCGCACGGGAACAGGGCGTACCCCTCCGGTTCGTGGACGAGGAGGTCAGGTTGCGCATAGCAGAACGGAAAAGAGAGCACGCCAGCGCGAGAGGGGGTGCAGGGGGTGGATACCCACCCGACCGCCCGGATGCGGTAAACACCGCACGCGACGAGTGAGTGCGGAGATTTCCCCATGGGGAAATCTCCCACTCGCGTCTAAGTTCTCTCATGTCACCGGGGTAATAGTTCCCCAAGATATTAGATGATGCATGCGATATTTATACGATTCTATTTCGTATTGCCGAACGACTCCCATTTTTGCCTCAATTTGCCGAAAGCCTTTTGAACCGCCCGGCGTTCCAGGAAAAGTTCCTGCGAAGCGGTTCCTGATAGTAAAAAAAAGAATTGTTTGACGATATTCGAAGGAAACGATCGTTCCCCACCTTCATCCGGGAAACCCCCACCCGAAGAGGCGCGCCATCGCTCTCGCGTTCTCTAGCATGGCATGATCGTTGTTAAAAAAGATGTATGCCCGAGCCGGGCCGACGCCGGCGACTTGGTTCCGGACACCGGCGAGTTCACTCCGGGTATAGTCGTGCCGGTACCAGCCGTCCCGGCCGTGCATCCGGAGGTAGACGGTATCGCCGGAAAAGATCCGCTCCCGAAAATCGGGAGAGTCGACCGAGACCTGGACGGCTGCCTCCTGCAGCCTCCGGCATGCCTCGTCGTCACCGAGCACCGCAGGATTACGGATCTCCACGGCACACCGCCGCCCGAGATCGATCGCTTCTACAAACGCGATGGCGCGATCAATATCCGTAAACGCCGGCGGGGCCTGAAAGAGATAGAAATCAATGAGATCGTCGAGGGGTAGTAACCGCTCGTAAAACCGTTCCCAGACAGGAACCGCTTTCTCGTTGAGCCGGTGCCGGTGGGTGATCGACCGGTGCACCTTGACGCTCCACCGTAGCCCGGACCCTGCAACGGCCCATGAGCGAACGGATTTTTCTGATGGGAACCCATAGAAACTCGCGTTCAACTCGATGGCATCGAGACCCGAGTGCTCCACGAACCACGCGAGGCTCCTCCCCCGGTTCCACGCGTACGCCCACCCGCTCGTGCCGACATGAACCTCCATGCCGGAACCTCTCGGCGAGCAGACAATACAATCTTCCGGTCGCAGCCGAAGCCGCTCCGGAGAGAAATGGGGGCACCACTAAATCCTTTTTCACAAACAGTCCTGTTAAAATTCAGCATATTTAATAATACTCCATGGTAACTTGGATTATGCGAATAGCTGCATTTATCGCCGCCCTTCTCATCGCCGTCACGGTGCTCGGGGCGGGCTGCACGGAGGAGAGCCAGCCCCTTTCGGGGGAGACCGGGGAGGCGGTTCTTCAGGAGGCCGTCGCCGGGATAAACGGGGAACTCGCGTCGATAAGAGTCTCGGCGGGCGGGAGTGCCCGGGTGCTCGGCGAGGCCGGGCTCACGAGCGCCGCAGGGAAGGAGGCGGTGCGGCAGGCGATGCTGAACCACCCCTACATGGAGTCGACCCTGGTGGTGACGAAAGACGGCATCGTGGCAATGGCCGTGCCTGATGGCTACGCCGGCATGGTAAACAGTGATATTTCGTCCAACCCGGAGTCCGGGCAGGCGATCCGGGAGCAGGTGCCGCTCGTAAGCGGGGTCTTCCCTCTTAAAGAGGGATACACCGGGGTTGCCCAGAGTTATCCGGTCTTCGGGGAGGGAGGGGAATACCTCGGGTTCGTGAGTTTCGCGTACCGCCCCGACGCCCTCATCGACCGGGTGGTCGCGCCCCTGACGAACGGCACCCCGTACGACGTCTGGGTTACGCAGACCGACGGTCGCGTGATCTACGACACGACGCCTGAAGAGATCGGGAAGAACCTCTTCTCGGATCCCGCATACCGGTCCCCGGCCCTCCAGGAGGTGTTCTCCCGTATCGCCGCCGAACCCTCCGGATCGCTTGAATACTCGTTCTGGAACCGGAACTGGGTGCGAAACGTGACGAAGGAGGCAGTATGGGACACCGCCGGCATCGACGGAGCGGAGTGGCGCGTCGTCGTCACGCGGAGCCTGGATGCGGAAGAGGTGCCGGGCGCAGCCGGTGAGCGGCCGCCTGTGGCGGATGCCGACGAGATGAAGGCCTTTGTCGCCGAGGCGGCCCTCTATGCACGTGAGCACGGACGCACCGAAGCAGTTGCCGCGTTCAACGACCCTGACGGCGAGTTCGTCAGGGGCGAACTCTACATCTTCGCCTACGACATGAACGGCACCATCCTCGCCCTTCCCTTCCAGCAGCAGTTCATCGGCACGAACCGCAGCGAGGTGCACGACTCGATCGGCGTTGCCTACATCGCCGGCATGAGCAGCCTTGCGGCGGAAGGTGGCGGCAGCATCTGCTACGTCTATCCGAACCCTGCGCGGGAGTATGCCGAAGAACTCAAACTCGGTTACGTCCTCCCCGTGGATGAGACCTGGTTCGTCGGCTCGGGTATCTACATCCCCGGGGTCGGGACCGGGTTCAACACAAGCGTCAGGGAGACGCTCGTGCAGCGGGTGAAGGCTGCACGGGACTACGCGCAGGAGCATGGAAAAGAAGCGGCGTGCGCCGCGTTCAACGATCTCGCTGGTGACTTTGCCGATGGCGGTGCGTATATCTTTGCCTATACCATGGACGGAACGACACTCGCCCTCCCTTACCAGCCGGAGTACATTGGTGAAAACCGCTTCGGCCTCGAAGACCGCTACGGTGTTCGGGTGATCCTGCTCGAGAGCGCCGCCGCAGAGAGCGGGGGCGGGTTCGTCTACATCACCTACTACAACCCCGACACCGGGCTTGACGAGCTGAAACTCTGTTACGTGGCCCCGGTGGACGACGAGTGGTTCGTCGGCTCGGGGGTATACGCCGGGGCGTAACCGGAACCTTCTTTTTTATCGCTCAGTAAAACCCGGGCACCAGGACATACATCGCCCAGCCCATATATTCCCGGCCGTAACCGCAGTACTCGTCCTGGATGCGGTGAAGATAGTCAATCACGAAGTCGCGTTCGGGGTGATCGGGATGCCCGCCGAGCCAGGAGAGGACCGATTGCCAGATCCCCGACTCGTAGCGGTCCCAGTCGTCCGCGCCCGACCGGACAACGGCGGCGACGTCGAGCCCGGCCTCCCGCACGGTGCCGAGGATCTCGTACTCGGTCGGGACGTCGGGCCACTCTCGGGTGAACTCAGGTGGGGTGCGGTCGGATCGCCAGTAGCGGTCGCCGATGACAATTGTCCCCGCGTCGTGGACGAGACCGAGAAGCGCGTCGACGGTCGGCGCAAACCCGCCCCGAATATGTGATGCACCGATCGATGCGGCGCAGTCGAACGGCTCGTCGGGGACGTATTCCCGGGCGTCCATGCACCGGACGGAAAGCCGGCCACCGAGCCCCGCCTTCCGAAACGTCTCTTCGGACCGCCGGCAGGCATCCTCGCGGGCCTCGATGCCGAGGCCGGATATCCCGTATTCGCGCCCCCAGAGGGCGAGGATCGTTCCGTTTCCGCACCCAATCTCCACGACACGGGAACCTTCCCGGAGCCCCGCCGCCCGTCCGGCGGCGAGCACCTTCTCAGGTGTCGTGGGGTTCATGATCGCGAGCGCTCCCTGCGATATGCTGACGAGTTCGTTCGTCTCCATGATCGGTGGTCCTCCGGACCTCTCGTACAGGATACGCCCTCCCTCCATAAATCCGTACACCCCGATCGGGCCTGCCGGCGCGCGAGCGGCCGCCCCCACCCTGGAAGCACCACCGTTCATCGCCGGAGGGGCACCCGGTCCACCGGGGTGCAACCCCGACACGGCAGGAAAGGTATATATACTACATAGGGTGTTAGCTGCCAGTGATTGTATGCAATCGGAGCAGGATATCCCGGGAAGGATCCTGCGGACCCTCAAGTTCCGGCCCAAGGGCATGACGATCACCGAGCTCGCAAAAGCCCTTGGTGCAAACCGGAACTCAATCTCAAAAAACCTCGAGGTGATGCAGGTGGCGGGCCAGGTCGAGGCACGGCTCGTCGGCAACGCCAAGGTCTATTCTGTCGCACAACGGGTGCCCCTCTCGGCGTTCCTCTGTTTTACGAAGAATCTGATTCTGGTTCTCGACGCCGACCTCACGATCGTCCAGGCGAACGACCAGTGCCTCAGACGGTTTGGGCGTGCAAAAGAGGAACTCATGGGCCAGAACCTCCAGGAAGCGGCCCTCCCCATTGTTTCCTCCCCCGAAGCCCTCGCCGTCGTCGAGGGGCTCGAACGGGAGCAGGTGATCACCGATATCTGCTACCGGCATGATAACGGCCGGGAGTCCTTCTACCAGATGCAGGCGATCCCGACGACGTTTGAAGGCGGAGAGAAGGGCTGCACGATCGTGCTCGAGGATATCACCGAACGGAAGCGATATCTCCAGAATACAATGTTCCTCACCCGGGCGGCGATCGACCTTGTCGATCTCCAGCCGGTGGAGGACATCTACGGCTACACCGCCGAGCGGCTGCTGGAACTCGTGCCGGGAGCGTACGTCGACATCTTCTCCTACAGCGTGGCCGAGCACCGGTTCGCCGTCCGGGCGGTCGCCGGCGAGGGGTTCCGGGAGGGGCTCACGGAACTCCTTGGACGGGACCCCGTCGACCTGGTCCTCCCGGTCGTCCAGGCCTTCGGCGCCCCTTATCACCAGACCCCCCTCTCGATGCGCGGCCTCCAGGAGTTCATCCTCCGCCCCGAACCATCCTCGTGGTCGTTATATGAACTCTGCTTTGAGGCGGTTCCGGAAGAGGTCTGCGAGGCGGTCCTCGAACGGTTCGATATCGAGAGGTTCTACTGCATGGGGCTGGTCTGGCGGGACCGTCTCTACGGCATTGCAGGCATCTTCCTTCCCTACGGAAGAGAGATCGAGAACCAGGAGACGATCGAGTCGTTCCTCCGGCAGGTCTCCATCGCCCTCGCCCGGCGCGAGACCGAAGAGCGGCTCCGGCTGAGCGAGGCGCGGTTCCGGGGCATGCTCGATGCGTCCCCTTCCGGGGTCGGGCTCATCGACGACGACAGGCGGTTCGTCTACGTCAACCGGCGGTTCATCGAGATCTTCGGCTACGAGCCGGACAGTGCGACCACATCTGCCGAATGGATCCGGCAGGTCTTTCCCGACGACGGCTACCGGCAAGAGGCCATCGATGCCTGGGATTCGGATCTTGCGCGGTCAATACCGGGGCAGGTAAGGCCCCGGACGTTCACGATCCGGTCCCGGGACGGAGCGAAGAAGACGATCCTTTCCCGCGCCGTAACGCTCTGCGACGGGACACAGTATGTCATCTGCGAGGATATCACCGAAGAGGCGCGGGCCTACCGCCTCCTCGTCACGGATATCGCCGACCTGCGGCGGCGGGAGCAAGAACTCCTCATCAAAGACCGGGCGATATCTTCCACCCGGCGAGCGGTCGCGCTCCTTGGTCCGGACGGTATGGTGACCTACGCAAACGCCGCATTCCTGGCTCTCTGGGGCTACCCGACCGCAGAAGAGGCGCGAGAGTCGCATTTTTCCCGGTTCTGGGAGTGCCCGGGTGAGATCCGGGAGATCGTCCGGATGGTCCTTGGCGGCGAGCACTGGCACGGCGAGCAGACCGGTATCCGGAACGGCGGTGCAACGTTCCGGGCGGACCTTCTCGGGACGCCGATTGTGACTAAAGACGGCAGGGTTATCGGGATGATGGCGGCGGTGACTGCTGGAGAAAGATCCGGGGGTCGGACCCGGGAAGAGGCGCCGGGTCAACAATCCCGGTGAAAATCCCCGGGTTATGAGCCCGGACCTTGCCATGGAAGCCATCGAGGGGACGCGAAGTACGCCGTGTCCCTCTATAGATCCCCGCATACCGGGCGACCCTTCACGCCGCTCGGTTCCGGAAGCACCGGCACCTCGCAGGAGAGAAGCGCCTGGTTTGCCGGGGAGGCCTGGCGCGAGGGGGGAATAGTTTATATACTATATCGAAGAATCAGGCACTGACGCTGTGTGCAGCCCGAACAGAACATCCCGGGAAGAGCCCTACGGACCCTCAAGTTCCGGCCGAAGGGCATGACGATCACCGAGCTCGCAAAAGCCCTCGATGCAAACCGGAACTCGGTCTCGAAGCACCTTGAGGTGATGCAGGCTACAGGCCAGGTCGAGGCCCGGCTCGTCGGCAACGCCAAGGTCTATTCTCTTGTGCAACGCGTGCCGCTCTCCGCGTTCCTCTGTTTCACGAAGAATCTGATCCTGGTGCTCGATGCCGACCTCACCATCGTCCAGGCCAACGACCGGTGTCTTGCGTGGTTTGGGCGAACCAAAGAAGAGGTTGTGGGCCGAAATCTGCGTGAGGCCGGCCTCCCCATTGTTTCCTCCCCCGAAGCCCTCGCCGTCGTCGAGGGGCTCGAACGGGAGCAGGTGATCACCGATATCTGCTACCGGCATGATAACGGCCGGGAGTCCTTCTACCAGATGCAGGCGATCCCGACGACGTTTGAAGGCGGAGAGAAAGGCTGCACGATCGTGCTCGAGGATATCACCGAACGGAAACGGTATGTCCGGAACACGATGCTCCTCGCCGAAACGGCAATGGATCTCGTCGACCTGCAACCGGTGGAGGACATCTACGATTACACTGTCAACCGCCTGCTGGAACTCGTGCCGGGAGCATACGCCTGCATCCTCTCCTACGGCGAGGCCGAGCACCGGTTCGCCGTCCGGGCGGTCGCCGGCGAGGGGTTCCGGGAGGGGCTCACGGAACTCCTTGGACGGGACCCCGTCGACCCGGTCCTCCCGGTCGTCCGGGCCTTCGACACCCCCTATCACGAGACCCCCCTCTCGATGCGTGGCCTCCAGGAGTATATCCTCCGCCCCGAACCACCCTCGTGGTCGTTCTACGATCTCTGCTTTGAGGCGGTTCCGGAAGAGGCCTGCGAGGCGATCCTCGAACGGTTCGAGATCGCAAAGATAGGTGTCATGGGCCTGGTCTGGCGCAACCGCCTCTTCGGTATCGCAGGCATCTTCCTTCCCTACGGGGGAGAGATCGAGAACCAGGAGACGATCGAGTCGTTCCTCCGGCAGGTCTCCATCGCCCTCGCCCGGCGCGAGACCGAAGAGCGGCTCCGGCTGAGCGAGGCGCGGTTCCGGGGCATGCTCGATGCGTCCCCCTTCGGGGTCGGGCTCATCGACGACGACAGGCGGTTCATCTGCGCCAACCGGAAGTTCGTAGAAATATTCGGTTACGGGCCGGACGATGCGCTCGCGGTCACGGAATGGGCCCGGCTGATCATCCCGGACAGCGACGAACGGCAGAAAGCCATCGATGCCTGGCACTCGGATCTCGAGCGATCGGTCCCGGGCCGGATCCGGCCCCGGACATTTACCATCCGATCCCGCGGCGGGGCGAAGAAGACGATCTTCTCCCGCGCCGTCACCCTCCCCGACGGAACCGAGTACATCACCTGCGAGGATATCACCGAAGAGGCCCGGGTTTACCGTCTCCTCGTTGCAGACATCGCCGACCTGCGGCGGCGGGAGCAGGAGCTCCTCATCAAGGACCGGGCGTTAGCATCCACCCAGCGGGCGATCGCGCTCCTCGACCCGGACGGAGTGGTGACCTACGCGAACGCCGCATTCCTGGCCCTCTGGGATCACCCGACCACAGAAGAGGCACGAGAGTCGCATTTTTCCCGGTTCTGGGAGTGCCCGGGTGAAATCCGGGAGATCGTCCGGATGGTCCTTGGCGGCGAGCACTGGCACGGCGAGCAGACCGGTATCCGGAACGGCGGTGCAACGTTCCGGGCGGACCTTCTCGGGACGCCGATTGTGACTAAAGACGGCA
>Ga0208462_1000148_pt1 | contig 95528 bp, 105 predicted proteins | sample AD_SCU001_MetaG_FD_184452 | JGI IMG/M metagenome (GOLD analysis project Ga0208462, IMG submission 184452) | Active sludge microbial communities of municipal wastewater-treating anaerobic digesters from China - AD_SCU001_MetaG (SPAdes) (version 2) | ecosystem: Engineered > Bioreactor > Anaerobic...
CTCAAGGGCTACCGCAACATCAAAGGCGCGGACATTGGAGAGCTTGCCGGCGTGATGGCGCGTTTTTCCCGCTTGCCGCTGGATTTTCCCCAAATCAAAGAAATTGACATCAATCCGCTGGCAGTCGATCAAACCGGCATCGTCGCTCTTGACGCCAAAATCATTCTGGAAAATTAAAAATCAAAACTCAATGATGGCACGATCGCCAATCCGCGCGCCGATTTTTTGCACTTGGCCGGCAACAATCTCCAGCACGTATTTTGCCATCCCCCCGGGAACATAGCTCGGACAGGGATCGACGGCGCACGGCGCCGTGTTTTCCGAAATTCCAACGATTTCGCCGACAGCGTCCATCCAGACAATATCCAATGACATTAAGGTGTTCTTCATCCAGAAAGAATGTTTTTCTTCCCGGTCAAAAACAAACAGCATCCCCTCGTTTTCGCCCAGGCTTTCCCGAAACATCAATCCCCGCGCGCGATCAGCGGGCGTTTTGGCAATCTCAATCTCATAACAAAAGCCATTCAGACAAGCTCGCGGCGCGTTAATCTCAACCGCGCTTCCATTTTTCCGCGGGAAAGAAACAATAATGCCGGCAATAAAAATCACTGCCGCAAAAACCAAAATTATCAAAACTTTTTTAGCCATACGCACCTTTTCACAGCGACTCTCTTACCAAACTTTGTTGAATTCCCAACCTTGTTTTTTGGCGTTTTCAAAATAATTGCGCAAAATTGTTTCGGAATTCCGGTCAGTCTGATTTTTGCCGATAATGTAATGCATGCAAAGCAACAATCCCAGATAAGAATCCCCGTTTAATTCGTAAGTATCGCTCGCGCCATCATATTTGCAGTTAAGGCAAAACACCAGGCGGTCGGGATTTGGCTGCAGCAACATACCATGCGCCGCGTTAGAATATCCGCCCGCGTCCGCGCCGATGCCGTCCAGCGTTTCGGCAATTTTCCGCTTGGCCATTCTGCCGATAATTTCGTATTTATCGTCGGCAAGAAAGAAAATGAATTTGTATTTGCGCAAATCGGGAACCTTGAGGCTTTCAATCTTTTCTTTTAGGCCGCTTACATCTTCTCTTAAAATACCGTAAAGCATTGCCGCGTATGTGCTTACATTGTAAGTCGGCGGTTCCATAATCGCGGGAAACACGAAAATATCTTCGGGTTTCAAAAACTTGCCCGCGGGCGGTTCGGGGTTGGAAGTAATCAACTTGGGCCGCCAGTTGTTTTCGGTGAGCCATTGCGCCATTTTAACGCCGTCTTTCGCGCCCGATGCGTTAACAATGTAAACATCCAAATCTTTTTCCGGATTATTTTCAAAAAATAATTTGTAATCGACGACCGAAAACCCGCAACCGCCAAAATTCTGCGCCAATATCCGGCCGGTATTGTCGGCATCGCCGCTGCCCACAAAAACATTGCGGGAGCTTTTTTTGATTTCAAATTTAGGATATTCCCACTTGGGTAAATTTTCCAAAGTTTGCCGCACGTAATAATCCAGCGTTTCAATTTTTTGATTCTCCAAATTTTCCATAGTTTTGCGAGTTTTTTTACTATGCCGTTATTCTAACAAAAAATCGCCCGAAAGGCGATTTTTTTGGCATTTAATCAATGAAGGTAAGCGCCTTGCCAAAATTGGCGCCCCGGCCGGTTCTGCCGATGCGGTGGACATAGTCCTCCCAAGTTTGCGGCAGATCATAATTGATCACATGCGTCACATGGGCGATATCCAATCCGCGCGCGGCGACATCGGTGGCCACCAAAACTTGAACGCGATCGGATTTGAAAGTTTCCAACGCCTTGACGCGCCGCGAATATTTCTTGTCGCCATGGATGGATTCGGCCTTAATGCCGGATTTTTCCAAAGTCTTGCAAAGCTTTTCCACGCCGAATTTCGTGCGGCCGAAAATCAGAACCTTTTTGAATTCTTCCCGAACAAGCATTTCGCGCAAAAGGTCAACCTTGTTGCGCCCGGCGACTTTCACCACATCCTGCTCCACATTTTTTGAAGTGTCGCGGGTCTTGATGGAAATAAAAACCGGTTCGCGCAAAAATTCGCCGATCAAGCGTTTGATTTCCGGCGACAGCGTCGCCGAGAAAAACAAGGTTTGCCGTTCCTTGGGCATACCCGCCATCAGAAACCGCATATCGGCGATGAATCCCATATCCATCATCCGGTCGGCTTCGTCCAAAACGATCGCGGAAAATTCCGCCAAATTGATCCTTTTGCGGTCAATAAAATCTTTCAACCGCCCCGGAGTGCCGATAATGAAATTGTTGAAATAACGCAATTGCGCCAGCTGGCGGCCAACGCTTGCCCCGCCCACGCAACACGCCGAGAACATTTTCATTCCTTGCGCCAATTTTTTAAATTCTTCATCGGTTTGCGCCGCCAGTTCGCGCGTGGGCGCCACGATCAGAATCCTCATTCGCCGATTTGATAAAACCTTGTTGATCAGCGGCACCAAGAACGCCGCGGTTTTGCCCGTGCCGGTATCGGCAACCCCCACCACATCCGCACCGCTCAAGACCGGCGGAATCGCCAATTCTTGGATCGGCGTGGCATTTTGATAGCCGACGGCCGCAATTCTTCGCTTGAGAATTTGATCAATTGAAAAATCGGCAAATTTGGCGCTTTCTGTCCGTTCGCCTCCGTTGCCGTCAACCATAACGGCCTTATTCACGAATTTTGCCGGATCAATTTTGATACCGCCAAAACCTCTTTTCTTCGCGCCGAAATTTTTGGGAGCGCGATAACGCGGCCGGCGATCGCCGACCGAAAACGATCTTGACTTCATAAAATAACCGCCAAAACCGCCATTTCTTTCTTTTGTCTGCATACTTTTCTTCCTTTTTGGCCCGTTATGTTTTTCAGGGCGCTTGCCAAACGAAAAACCGGCCAATATTTCATTTCGCCAGTTTTTCAAGAGCCGCGATACTGCCGGTTCTCACTGAGGACAGGATTGATAATAACGCCTGAACAAAAACTAACGAGAATTTCAATTATGCTTCCATTCAATCACAAAACGGCAAAATTGTCAATAGCGTGTGTTATTAACCGCGGTCAATCACGAATCGGCGCGGAAATCACCCCGGGCTTGAAATTCATTTGGCTCTCAAAGAAAACTTTGTCAATCGCGCTTTCAAAACAAGCTCTCTGCGCGCCGTGCTCCCATCCTTTGGGAGATGTGGCAACTCCTTCCCGCCCGTAGCCATAATAATACGCATAATAATCCGATCCGGGCTTGAATTCCGCGGCAAAATCCGCGCACAACTCAAATGACAGCTCGCCCGTCACGGCATAATCGTAGCTTTTTTGCGTTGCCGGATCCGCCGGCATTGAATATCCCAAAGCATCAAGTTCGGATAAAGATTGCGGCAACTGCCCGCGCGATTGCCAAAAATTGACCACCGCATACTGCAAGTTCTGCAAATCGTTCACCCGGCGCTCGTCAAAACGGACATCACGCTGTTTTGCCGGCGATCCCGCCAAGACAAAACCATAGGCGATGCTGGCAAAAACGATTGCGCCGACAATCCACGCCAATTTTTTGGGCAACGCCGAGGCGATTTCGCGTTTTTTCAAGTCCCACAGGTAATAACCGAAAACTCCCGCGGCCGCAACCAAAATCACCAGCAATTTGAGAAAAAACTGGACTGTCAGATCGCCCTTTAAAAAATTAAACACAATCGTCACCGAATCAATAATCATGGTCATCGCCGCGACAAACAGAGTGATATACCACAGCCACTTGCGGATTTTCACTTCGCGGCCGGCCGGATCGATTTTGAATCCCCGGCCAATGATCCAGGAAACCAGCACATAAACCGGATACGACACCGCCAGCATTGATGTCGCCCAGAGCAATGTTTCGTAGCGGCCGGCATACATCCCCATGGGATTTAACTTATCGGGAAACAAAAAGTTGATATATTGCCACCACAACGCGATAAAACCGATCACGCCCATATAAAGCGTCGCCGCCGACAGCAAATGCAAAAAGAAATCCTTGGCCGTCTCCCGTTTTGTTGTTTCCATATTTTTTAGGTTATTATACGATAATTTTAATTTTCCCGGCGGTATTTGGCAAGGGTCAAGACGGCGACACGGGAATTGACCAATTCGTTTAATTTGGCAATGTCGCCGGATTTGGCCGCCGCGCGCACCGCGGTGGAAGAAAATTTTTCAAACCCTTTATCACCGATGATGTAATGATAATGATTAACGCCGAAATTGTCGCGGTTATAGATCATCACCGCGTTTTCATAGATAATGTCGTTGTTGTCGCGAATGCCGCGAATCATCACCGTCATATCTTTTTTGTTTCTCTTTTTCAAAAACTCGTCCAAAACGGTGACTTTGACGCCTTTGCCTAATTTATAGGTTTGCCACATTTCTTTGCATTCCCCGGGCGTGAAAATATTTTTTTCCCGCTTGACGGGATTGACCGAGCAGACCACCGATACCTCGCCAAACGCCTTGGCGGCGGCATTCGCCAACGCCACATGCCCGTAATGCGGCGGACAAAAAGTTCCCGGATAAATATAAACCTTTTTCATAATCCTTTAACAAAATCTTTTTGGCAAGCAATGGCAAGCGCAACGCACTCTTCGGGGTCATAACCCAAATCGTCGCACCAGCGGATCGTGGAAAAAATAATGTTTCCCATCTCCTTTTTCAACTCTTCCGGATTGTGGCAATTTTTGTCTTTGGCATCATTCCGCTCCCAGCGGCAAATGTCGCCAAAAACTTTTCCCATGCAAACAATAATTCTCGCCAAAGGCAATTTTTCATCGCCCCAAATCTGGCGGGCGGTGTTTAACAATTCTTTTATTTCCATAATAATTTTTTGTTGTTGAGATGGCTTGATTATAACAAAAAACCGCCCTAAAAGCGATCTCTGTAGGCAGAAAATTTTTTAGCTTAGCGATCACTGGCGCTTTGCGGCCGGACGGTATTTTTTGGAGCGGTGTTTTTTAACCAGGCGGCGGTGAGCGATTTTATTCTTGTTCTTGCTGGGATTATGAGAATTTTTCATATTTTTGATTGTTGACCGTCACTTCATCCTTTGATTTTTTATAAAAAGATTGCGCGGTGAGCCAAATGATAAACGGCCGGCGCAATTTTTCCAACGACCAGCCGTCCTCTTTGAAAAGAGACGATTTTTCTTGGCGAAAGCGCAACAACAAACCGCCGCTCGCCCGCAAATTGCTCGGCGACAACTTATTGTGCTCGGCCAAGAATTGCTCTTGAGTGATTATTTTCGTTTCAACAATTTTGACCGTGTTCTGCTTGATTACTGATTCCATACCCTAACCCTACACTATTATCGCCAAATGGCAAGCCAAAACGTCAAAACGCGCCGGATAAACCGGCGCGTTTTTATTGCGCTTGATTACGCGCGAGTAACGTTGACCGCCGACGGGCCTTTGTCGCCGTTGACAATCTCAAACGAAACCTTGTCGCCCACTTTCAACTCATCGTAAGCAACGCCTTTCAATTCCTTGGAGTGGAAAAACAGATCCTTTTCCTCTCCCTCGCGGGAAATGAAGCCGAATCCTCTTTCCGTGAGAGTTTTGATAGTTCCTTCCATTTTTTTGTTTTGCTTTTAAACAATAAGACAACCGACGATTTTTTAAAAAAATTGCCTTCTTGCCGTCAGAATAGACTAATTTTTTATTTTTGTCCAGTTCCGATGACTTAACCAACAAAAAATCACCAGAATAAACTACGCCAGGGCAAATCCCCGGAGTATTCTGGCGGATGAATAAACATAGATTTTTTAATACGGTTTATTATAATGGTAATAGAAAAAACAAAAGGTCGGTAACCATTCATAAAAAAAGAACCAAAATGAAAATCAAATATGTTTTGACGGCCGTTTCGGTCGCTTTGTGTTTCATTTTGTCCACCGCGGTTTGGGCGATGGCGCCTTCGGCAAACCAATACGGCAATGCCACTTCAAGCGCCGCCGCCGGCAACGGCAATCCGTCACGATTGGAAGCATTGCAAAAGCAATACGAGCGGCTGGCGGCGATGATCGCGGAATTAAAAGCCAAAATTGGGCAGGGATCCGCGTCGGTTGTCGCCGATCAAGCCCAACTGGACTGCGCGCGCGCCGCGGTGTCGGCGCGGGAAAGTGCGATCGTGTCGGCATACGGCGCGTTTAGCGATTGTGCGGCAACAACACTATCCGCCAGAAAAACCGCGCTTGAATCCGCCTGGAGTATCGCCGAAAGCCGCGAACGCAACAAGGCCGCAAACGATGCCTGGAACAAATTCACCCAAGACCAAAAAGCATGCCGGGAAAATCATAAAAAAACGGTAAGAGCCGCTTGGGACGAATTCAAGGACGCGATCAAAGATTGCAAGATCGTCAATGGCGAGGGCAACCGCGAAGGCGTTGATCTGTCGTTGGGCAGTTAGGAATCGCAAAAACAAAAACGGAGGCCGATGTGCCGCCGTTTTTGTTTTTGCGCCGCCGACAGTTTGTCAATCAAAAAATGAAATCAAATATTCATCAATGTCGCGCTGGTCAAGATCGTAAAAATACCTTCCTTCAGCGTGTAATTTCTGCGCCAGATCGCGCCCCACAAACCGCCAGTGCCACGGCTCATATTGGTAATAACGGTTGCTTTCCGGATACGAAAGGGCGAAGCCGTATTGATAACCGTTGTCTTCCAACCACTGATAGGCCTCCGTTTTTTCAAATCCCGAAAAACCCGCCCCGATCTCGGAATCGGTAAAATCAATTGTGGTGCCCAACTGATGTTCCGAATATCCCTGATCCGCCGAAAATCGATTGGCGCCCGATCCGTAAACCATTTTATAGGAAGCCTTGATCGCCGTTTGCTCGCCAAACGATCGGTAAGCGGAAATAATCTTGATGTCAATGCCATCCGCGGCGGCCGTTGCCATCATTACTTTCAGAAACGGCCATGCTTTGGCATGAAAAAAATAGTCTTCTTCGGGATTAAAAACATATTCTGAATCAATCTTCGCCAGCGATTCGGGAATATAATTCTCGTTTAAAAAATAAATCTTGGAATATTTTTTCAAGAGCTCCGGATCAATGGCTTTCAATTTTTCCAAAGTTTGCACCGAACCCTGTATCTGGCCGACCTGCGAATGCAAATCGTCCATCCGCGCTTTTTCTTGAAGATATTTTTCCATGGCGTCGTTATATTGCAGTCCCAAATGATCGCGCTGGGCGGAGGCGATTGCCAAATCGCGCTCGGTCCGCTCCAGCGATTTTTCCAACCCGTCAATCCTTGAAAGCAAATTTCCGGCAAACACAAAAAAACCTTCTCTGGTTTGTCTCAATTCGTTTTCAATGACGGTTTTGTTTTCTTCAAGCAAAAAAATCAGCGGAAACAAAATCACCAGCGCCGTGCCCGCCGCCAGCGCCGTAATTGCCAGCGCCGATTCAATGAATATTTTTTTTATTTTTTCTTTTTCCATGTTGTCTTTAATTTTTGTTGATCCGGCGCGCCAAAATTTGAAAATCATTTTTCAGGATTTCTTTCATATTGGCATTGTAGACCGCCACCGCGGGATGGTAAAGGGGGACGATGGTTTTGCCGCCAAATTCCACACCGGTTTCAAAAATTTGGCCGTGAATTTTGCTGATGCCTTGTATTTTATCCTTCAACCCGTATTTTTCCAGCAAAAACGCGACGGAAAAATTTCCCAGCGCGCCGATAATTTTGGGATTGATAACTTCAATCTGCCGTTCCAAGTAAGAAGTGCAAGCGGCAATTTCTTCGGGTAAAGGATTACGGTTGCCCGGCGGCCGATCTTTTAGAATGTTGCCAATATAAACCTCTTCTCTTTTAATTCTTGCGGATTCCAACAACTCGTCCAACACCTTGCCCGCCGCGCCGCAAAACGGACGCCCGGTCTTGGCCTCATTTAACCCCGGCGCTTCTCCCACAAGCATAATTGACGCATTATGATTACCTTGCCCGATCACCGGAAAATAATTGTTCTGCCGGCGGAATTCGCAAAGCGCGCACTTTCGGCAGGCCACCACCTCGTCCCTGATTTGTTTCATCGCCGGCGTTTTTTCCGAAATTTCATCCACGTTTGTCGCCATAAATTCACCGTTGTTAATTATTATTATTTTATCATACATCATACACTAAAATAAGAATCGTGTAAGCAGTATGCTCGGTAGCAACATAAAGAGCGCGCCGCGCAACAAAACAAACAGCAGATCAAGGCCGTCATATATCCAACATGGAATATGGGCCACGGCAACATCGCTTTAGCCAAATCAGGAACAATTAGGGAAAAACTATTGGACACAAAACAAATTTATGCTATCTTTCCATAAAGGATTGAAAATAATAATTCCTCCGCGTTAACGCGGAGGAAAAATAAAATATGGCAAAAAAAGCAAATTCGGCTTTTATGAAGCCGATGAATGTGAGCGATACGTTAGCCGCCGTCGTCGGCAATGGGCCGATGCCCCGTTCCGAAGTCGTGAAGAAGCTTTGGGAATATATTAAGAAAAACGGTTTGCAAGACCCGAAGAACAAGCGCAACATCAACGCCGATACAAACTTGCAGGCGGTGTTCGGAGGCAAGAAAGTGGTCAATATGTTTGAAATGACCAAGCTGGTCTCCGCCCACCTCTCATAGTTTGTCCAAATAAATCCTGCACAAAAAATCCGCTCTCGCGGGTTTTTTGATTTCTTCCCATTAACACATCCTTAAAAACTCAAGTTTGTAAGGATGTGTCTGATATGCGGCGGAACGCTTCCAAGAATTTAACAAAAGTTTTTCCGTAAGGCGTCAAAGAATGTTCCACGAATTTGCCGCGATATTTTTTGTTCACAAGACCGGCCGTGAAAAGCCGCCTTACATGCTCGCCAATGGTTTTTCCATTGGCATTTACAGCCTCAATGATTTCTTCCAATGTGATATTTTCTTGTTTGGCCAAAATCAGAAGAATTTCTATCCTATAATGATTGGCTATCCCTTTTAAATGCCGCTCCATTTGTTTGGCGGTTTTTATTTTTGCCATAATTATGTGTTATTTTTATTGCATCTTCATTATTGTTATGTAAAACATACCAACATACTCAAGTTTGTAAGGATGTTTTTATCAACAAAAATAAATTTGGTAAATGCGTTCGCTACGCGGACGGGCGGTCGGTTCTTTTGGATTTTTCTTGACGCCAGGCAAGCAAATAGAGCGCCCCGATCAAAAATGCCGGGACGGAGATAACCAAAAACCATGAAGCCATATACCATTCAACCCCGTTCTTTAATGATCCCGCCATCACCATAAAAATATAAAATATCCCGGCCGTAATAAACGTGATCCCTCCCACAAGCTCGCGCCTCCAAGAGAGTGCGACAACCGCCGCCAAAAACAGAACCGGGGCATTATGCACCAACAATCCCGTCGCGATTTCCTGCGCGCTTTTTCCTGGTTCAAAAACGTCCAATGAAAACATCATCAGGAATAACACGAACAATGCCGACATTACCCGCGGCGCCCAAACAATGATTTTTTCTTTATTCATAATTTTTAATTTAGATTCGCTGTTTGAATATTAACGCAACGGATTACTGATTGATTTTGGCTTGATCGCCGTCGGACGCCGGCGCGGCGCAATTGACGTAATCTTTTTCCTCGCCGTTTTCAAAGATCAACACGCCATCGCCCTTGTTCCAGAAAATGAACGACTCGTCCTCGTTGGCATAACGGACCCCCGATGCCGAAATCGTCTGCGGCAAATCAAAATTCCGCCCGTCGTCCAGAACAATTTTCACACTGCCCGCGGGAATCGGCATTTGCCCGGGTTCAACGAAAACAGGCTCGCCCTCATAAAAAGACGCTTTAACGGTTTTGCCGCCGTCGCAAACATAAACCGCTTGCGCGATGAAAATTTGTTCACCGGCCGCGTTTTGTTCCGGCAGTCCCGTTTGGCCCGAAAAAGTTTCTCCGGCAGGACCCGCATTATTTTGGCGTCCGGCATACCACGCCGCCGCGGCGGCACAAAAAATCACAATGATAATAATTATCCAAATATTTTTTTTCATATGTTTTTATAATTTACGAGCGGTATTTTTGTATTCCCAATAGGAATAAACCGTAATGTAAAGCGAAAAGAACAAAATTGGAAAAATAACCAGATAAAAAGCCGCGGCCGGCAAGATCAATCCTCCAAGAGCAATTATGCCGGAAATTTTAAACAACGCCCCGCCAACGCGATGAGTTTTGTCCCAAACCTCCGCACTGCTGATTGTCCACGGAGTTCTGAAACCGATAAACCAGTTTTGTTTTGCTTTTTCCATTAACACCCCGCAGTAATAAAACAGCACGCCAAACGCCGGCGACATAAGCTGGGCCATATTAAATCCAACTCCCAGATTCCAGACCACGGTCAAAAGATGGACATAGAGAAAAAAGAGAAGGAAAACGACGATAAACGCATCAAAATATTTTCTGAATTTTTCAATGTTTGATTTGAGCGGATCAATTTTCGGAATGGCCAAAAAAAACAAAAATATCGCCAAGGAAATAATCGGCATCAAAAACAATCCCCAAAATTTGGACATATAACCATTGGCTTCGCCGTTAATGTCCCAATGCGATGCCACAGTTTCGGGCATTTGCGGATAAAAATAAGCGCTGGCGCCAAAAGACGCCAAAACGATCAATAAGGCGAAAATGATGCTTTTTTTCATATTTTGGGGCCACGGGGAAATTTTCCCCAGAGCATAATTTACCGCGAGGCATCCGGACAATCCGTTAAACCCATTATAACAGATAATTGCCTCAATGAAACAAATCGTCCACCTTCATTTTAAAAACTTTGGCAATTTCCATCGCCAGCTTGAGGGAAGGATTGTATTTTCCCTGCTCCAAAAACACGATCGTTTCCCGCCGGACGCCGGCTTTTTGCGCCAGTTCTTCCTGTGTCATTCCGGATTCGTTTCTCATTTCTTTGATCTTGTTTCTCATCGCTATTTTTGTTTTTTGATCAAATATCTGAAAATGAAGGCATTGGCAAGAAGCAGAAAACAAACGCTGAACGCCCAGCACTGAGCCGCGATATAGAGCACGCTGTCTCTCGAGGGAGAAACCGCCATCAAAATGAAAATCCCGACCGTGGCGATCCAGCCGTAAATCGAGATGGCATAGCGGGAGGCCGTGCCCGCGATTTGATAATCCCGTTCGTCGGCCATCACTTCCTTGGTATTAAGCTGTTTTTTGCAATAATACATCGCCGCGGCGGCAGTGATCACAAAAACAATCGGCAGATAATAGTTCTCCAAGGTGATGGAAACGCTGATAAGCATTGAAAGAGCGAAAACAATCGCAATGCGGCAAATTTTGTATTGTTTTAGTGTCATATTTTAGTTAATTATTTCTAACAATTATAATGTTATATTATTCTAACTTTTATGTCAAGCCCCGCCGGGAAAAACGGCTGAAAAGCGGCCGGCGGTCAAAAAGTCAACGGGGATTGCTTCCTCGTTGACTTTCAACCCGCGCCTCCGGACGCGTTAATTGATCTTGCCGACAATCACCGTGTAATTCTTGCCGTATTTTTTGGCACACTTGGGGCAAGTGGTATACCACATATACCATTTTTCAATCTTCATTCCCTTCTCTTTGGCGATATTCTCAAAATCCCGGCACCATTTGCCGGTTTCCTTAAAATCCCCTTCGTAAACCTTGCTGAAAAATCTGCCCGACAGTGCGACATTTTCGGCCCCGGGAACTTCTCTATCCACCGCCAGATACAAATCCATATTCCATTTTGAAGTGTGGTCCGACAAACAAAGATTCTCCGGCGTGCCGGCGCCGGCGTCTTTGACCTTGGCCATCAATTTGACGATCACCGATCCAAAATTAACCGGCATAAAAAACAAAGTGAAAACCTTGCCCTTGATAAATTTTTTATTTTCCCACTCCAAAACCTTTCCGTCCCAAGGTGCGGGATCAAATTTGGGACAGCACTCTTCGTTTTGATCGCTCATATTTTTTTAACAATTTTAGCATTGGATATATCCAGCTTTTTTATGGAACAATTTGATTAATTATTCAATCCTTTGGTTGCCAGTCTTCAATGAAAACGCCCCGCCCGCGCTTTTTGGCCACGACCTTTTGGCCTTCGCGCCAGCCAAGCTTCACGACCAGATCGCGCGGAATGGTCACCGCGATTGACAGTTTGCCCAACCGCGTCAACTTGCGGATGTTTTTTTCTTCAGCTTTGCGATTCATATTATTTTGCCGTTATTAATGATGCTATGTTTAAATATAGCACAAATATAGCATAAATATAACATCCCCCACAACCTTTTCAACCATCACCCCGCACACAGCTTGGCGCCCATATTCCATAATATGGAAAAATCAAAGAACAGAGATTAGAATAAAACAGGGGTTGGACCCCCGTTGTTTTTGCCAACTTTAACTGATTTTTTAGAACTTGCCCTGAGCTTGCCGAAGGGCTCCCCAGTCCAACGTTAATTATAACCCTCGAAAATTGGGAGTATATGGCCAGCTTAAAGGAGAAAATAATATAAGACCTACTGCTTAATTGCTTGTGCGACCTTGTAAGGCCCCAATCCCCAAGATGGATTAGGCTCTGGCAAGGCTGCGCAAACCGCAAACGATTAAGAAATACTGATGATAATTGGCCAGAGAGCCGCGAAAACGATCGGCTAAAATACGATACGCTTTCAACGAAGCGAAAACATGTTCAACGACAATGCGTCGCTTTGAGAAACGCTTGTTCCTTTCAATCTGTTTTTGGGTGAGCGGATGTAGCTTGGAAGCTTTAATCGGAATCCGGATATTTGTGCCAAGGTATCCCAAATCGCCCTTGGCATTCTCGGGGAGCTTGATTTTTGATTTGTCGAAAAGTTTTTTATCATGAATGTTACCGGGAACCGATTTTGAGATATGAACGATGTTGCCTTTTTTGTCGACCACGATTTGCGTTTTAACGGTATGGGCTTTCTTTTTTCCCGAGTAACCACAGCCTTTCTTTCTCCGTTCGGTGCGCTGTTCGGTGGCATCAACGACCAGCTGCAAGATTTCTTCTTCGGACAGATCGGAATTCCTGACCGGTAATTTGAACACCGCTTCAACCGACGGACGCAATCTGGCAAAATACCGGCAAACCCGGCTGTCATCGATATCGAACAAAGCGGAAAGGAACGCATGAGTGACATATGCCCGGGTATACAGCAGAAGCATGGCGAGCATTTCTTCAAAGGAAAGAGAGTATTTCCTTCCGCCGCCTTTTCTGACTTTACGAGGGTGTTTCAGCCGTTTTTCTTCGGCTTTGGCCCAGAGCGGATATGTTTTAACGGCAAGTCGGTCGTATTTTTCCGGCGTAATTCCGAACACGCGGGTGAATATTTGGGGATTCTGTTTGAGCTTTGATATGTTCATGCATCTATTATACAATGGAAATAGTCAATTAAGCAGTAGGTCTTATAGAAGCCTTTTTCATACCTACATCATAGCATAAACTGCCGCACGCCCAAGGCGCCGCAGTATTCCTTCCACTCCGCTAACGCTCCGCGCGGAACTGATAAATTACCGCATTTGTAAAATAAAAAAGGTTGAACAATCAGTCACCTTTTTGGATTATGGAAGATCCAATTTTTTAAGATCCCCCCTCGCGTTTCTTCTATCCGTCCTCTCTTTACGCGCCCTTCTTTGGGCTCTTCTGATCTCTTTGCCCGAAGGTCTTTTGTGTTTATTTTCCCACATCATTACCTCCTCGTAGTCTCAACCCTCGCTCAATTTCCTCTTTTTACAGGAACAATCTTGGCAATTTCCATTTCCGCCACAAGCGCATTCTTTTACATCCGTTACCACTCCGCAAGGCCTTAAATTCGCGGAGCAACCGCCGCAAGGCGTCCCATTCTCCTTTGAAGTCATTTATTTTCAATTCGTACAATAGTGCTTGTTTGCACTTTTGTCAAATTTCGCCATAATCCAAATCGCATATTGACAATCTTACAATGATTAACTAATAATAAATTACAAAAGACTGTTCCTAATAATTTACACAAAAGTCGGCAATCTTTTATATTTTATATACAATCATCACCAAAATGAGTAAAGAATCTGATAAAATAAAACAGGATAGAGCCGCAGAAAACAAAGGAAGAAAGGATTATGAGAGATATGCTGATGATAGAAGTATAGAAGGGACTCTCAGGAACGTTGTCTCTAGCCCTTATAAACCCGTTAAGGGTCATGAAGAATCATACAGAGAAGGATGGTATAAGGCAGAACAAGATAGAAAAGATAGCAATCAAAAATAACTTAGTCGATATATATCCCAAAAAGTGGACACATAAATGTCCACTTTTTTGCACACAGCTATTATCTAACCGCCAATCGGGTGATGGGAATTGCCAAAAGAGCGGCACAAATCCTTGAAAGTTCTGAACCCGATGAAAAGAGGCGTTTTTTCAATTTGGTATTTCAGAACCTAGTCTTAAATGACAAAAAGTTCGATTTTAAGCTTAAAACACCGTTTGACGCGGTGCTTTTAGCGGCTACAACTGATTTTTCAACTATTGGGCTCCGGCGGTAGGATTCGAACCTACAACCTTTTCGTTAACAGCGAACCGCGCTACCATTGCGCCACGCCGGAATAAATTTTGGCAAAACAGATTCTGACAAATAGATACTACCCCATCGTTGGGTTTTTTTCAAGAGTGCCAAACATAAATAAAAAAGGATTATAAATAATCCCAAGGCCGCTCCATTGCCGCAACCACGCATTTGGCAATTTCCTCATATCCAATTACTCCACTATTAAAGCAGAGATTATAATATTTTGGATTAAGAAAATCGTAGTCGCCACCGAAAAGCTGTTTGCCCATCTCCAATTCGTCCGCCACACGACGGTTTAGGATAATGGCAATTTCAGCTTTAGTCTTCCCGCGATATTTCTCAACTTTAAGCGCCCGCGCCGCCCTTGTATCCAAATCGGCATCAATAAGAACAAGGACGACATCTTTGCCATGGAGAAAGAACGGATATCGCAAATCCCCAATCTTATTCTCTTTGAGAATAGTGCAACAGGCTTCCTTGGTCACCTCAAAATTTTGGCGAGATGAAGTATGAGGCCACCATTCTTCAAACGGCGGCTTGCATCCTGCAATATTCTCATATTTTTCTCGCCAAAAATTTCCCACGGACAAAATTTCCATTCCCGTAATTTTCGCAACTTGGCGCACAACCGTGGATTTCCCAGAACCCGGAGTTCCGGTAAAACACACCGCCCTATATTCTTTCACTCATATCAACTCCTTGCTTGATTTATATACTGCTCATCTTTCTGTGCCGACATCCGGCGGCGGGCAAACAGCGCGGCGGCGAATAGCCCTATCGCCAACGGCACAATCCCCGGCGGCGATTTTTGAGTCTCGGTCGGATCTTCGCGCGCAATCGGCGCCATGTTCGCGGGTTCGGCGATAGCAGAGGTATTGGAATCGGCAGTCACATGGGCATATACGGTCTTTGTGATTTCATTTTTCCGCCTGCCGTTCTCATCAAGGGAATATGCTTTGATGAGAATTTCGTGATCACCGGGAGGAAGGTTGAATGGCTTAACCATTTTTTTCCCCTGATAAAAATAATCTATGAAGACATTCTTATCAACACTGCGGACACTGAAATCGCATGACCCTTCGGCACAATAAATATCCTCCGGAACATCAATCATCGGCTTGTCTCTGCCGCTATCGCCCTTCTCGGTCACCAAAATGGTGACATCGGCGGTGTCGGTCGCGCCGTAGCGGTCGGTGATCTGCGCGGTTAAAGTATATTGCCCTATGCTTCCGGGCGTTAAACTCAGAACCGGCAAAGGCTTCTCGTGATCCATAGTTTTCCGGCGATGGCTCACCAACTTGCCGTTGGCATCATTCAGCCAGACTTCAATCTCGCTGATATAATCGCCGTCTTCGTCGCCGGACCTGCCGGTTGTTGATTCTTCAAGGGAAACCTCAAAAGATTTATATGAGGCAATTGAAGAACCAATTCTGACTTTAATGGCCGGAGGAGAATTTTTTATAACCATCAGATTAACGGTTTTTTCGCGCCGCCTCTCTCCGTTTTCAGAGATGATGGCTACCGTTACCACGGGATTCTTGCCCGAATAATCATTGGCCACATATCCTTTGGTGGAAAGCGACCGGGGATTATCAAAGGCAACCGCCGAAGACGGATTCACGCTCCACTCAACCTGATATTTTTTTTTGCAATTACTTCCAACTTTCACGCTAAAGTCAAGCTCCTCGCCCGCGGCAACGATTTTGGTATTGTCTTCGTCATATTCGTCATCGTTGATCTCAACCTCCGATCGCCATTCGGGGACGCAAGACGACAGCGAAACAACATTTACCGTTGCAATAAAATCACCATTCGCTGTTTTTAAAACATACGAATCGCTTTCTTTTACGGCAAAAGTAAGCGAACTCCCGTCGCTGATTTTTTGACCGTTTTGATTTTCCCAAAAGCCGGAGTTTCCTTTCAAAGTGATCCGGTCGTTCTCCTCGGCATAAAAAGTCTGCCAAGCATTGGTGCCATCGGTAGTGATTTCGCTTGTCTTTTCATTATCACCGCCGATACAAGAAACCGCTGGCGGATTTGCCAACGCAATCGGTAAAAACAGCAACATTACCAACCAAAAAATCACAATCGTTTTTGATAACAATTCCTTTGCCTCCTTTATTTAATTCTTTGACAATGAACTTTATCTTGCGGCTATTCTGAACTTAATTTTAAATTTGTCAAGATTAAGGATCGTAACCACTCACCGGGGAGAGCGTATTTTTGCATTTTAAGGGTCTATCCCCCGCGTAATCGTGGGGGTTAGACCCTGGCAAGGAATTGTAAGCACAAAATTAAAAGGGTCTAACCCTCGCAGTAACGAGGGATAGACCCTTTTAATTTTAGACCCAGTGAGCAGTTACTAAGGGTCATAATCCCCCTTGAGATTGGAGTTTTTCCAGGATGCGGAAAATATCGGCTTGGCGGTTAGCGGAGTAGAGAACAACAATCGCGGTTGGTTTGCCATTGACATTGAACACGCCGGCGATGGTCTGCTTGGCCTCGGGCAAATAGCCGGTTTTGCCGCCGACAAACGCCGCCAACGGATAGAAATTATTGACGTTTTGGAATTTCATCCACACGCCGGATTTGTCTTCCAGCCAAAAATCGTTGCTCTTGCCGGTGGCCAGAATTTCGGGATGATTTTTGTGGACATAGGCCACCAATTTCGCCAAATCGGCGGGCGTTGATTTGTTTTTGGGATTCAATCCGCAAGGATCAAAAAACACGGTGTTCTTCATCCCCAATTCGGCGGCCTTTTGGTTCATCAGCGCCAAAAAATTTTCCTTGCCCGCGGCTTGCGCCAGCGCTTCGGCGGCATCGTTGCTTGACTGGATGAGCGCCGCCTTGAGAAGAGTCTTGATGTCAATTTCCCGCCCGGCGTAAAGGACGGAGCTGCTTCCCGCCGGCACCAGCATTGAATCGGTGAGGATGATTTTTTTGTTTTCGTCAATGTTTTCGCGCGCGATTGCCGCGGTCATCATTTTGGTGATTGACGCCGCCGGGCGGGCTTGTTCCGGATTTTTGGACAACAGCGTTTTACCGGTTTCTAAATCCACGGCAATATACGCCGGTGAATTAATCGCGTTTTTCGCGTTCATATTCGCCAAAAGCATTTTTAAAAGCGAAAGTTCCGTTTTGAGGGATTCAATAAATGCCGCCGGATTGAGCGCGCCGTAATTTTGCGCCACTGCAAAATTTTTTCCCAAAGGCAAAACCGTTAAACACACCGCGACAAATATAGTCAATAATAATTTTTGTTTCATATTTTTATTTCGTCGCCAGAAATACCCCAATATTTGGATCGGGATGAATGGCAAGAAAACAAACTCGTCTCAAAGGAATACCTCGCCCCTTGAGGCAGGGCAGTTTATTTGAGTAAACTTTTAATGACCGCGATTTCTTCTTCCTGCGACAGCATCGCGGTGTTTAAAACCAAATGATAATTGGCCGGATCGCGATAATCATAGCCAAAAAGACGCTTGCTTGCCGCAACTTCATCGGCCTCGCGGCGATAAAGTATCTCTTTGATTTCTTTTTCGCCGTTGCCGTTATATTTTGCCAATCCCACCCCTCGTTTGGCGCGGATGTTTAAATCTGCGGTTAAAAAGACCAAAAACACCGGCAAATCCTTCAAATAGACCGTGTATCGGCAGTCGCCGATCAAATGATTTTTGGTCGCTTGCTCGCGAAAATCAACATTCACCTGCCGATTGTCTTCGCTGGAAGTGGTGCGCCAATATTCTTCAAAGGAAATTTCTTTATCGGGACATAAATTCGCCCAGCGCGCCCGCCATAAATCGCCCACCGACAGCATCGGCCATTTATATATTTCTTTCAATTTCGCCACCAGCGTGGATTTTCCCGCCCCGGGCAGTCCGGAAAAGACGATAGATTGATACTTCATATCAATAGTCGCGGAGTTTTTTCAATGAGGCATGGTTGCGGATCTTTTCCAAGGCTTTGGCTTCAATCTGGCGGATGCGCTCGCGCGTCACGCCGAATTCCTGCCCCACTTCTTCCAGAGTGTGCGTCACCCCGTCTTCCAAACCGAAGCGCAACGCCAAAATTTTTTGCTCGCGGGGCATCAAGTCAATCAGCACTTCGTTGAGCCGGTTTTTGAGCAAACTGCGCGCGGCGTCCAGCGCCGGCGACGTCACTTTGTGATCGGCGATGAATTCGGCCAGCACGCTGTCTTCGCCGTCGTCGCCCACGGGGGTTTCCAGCGACACCGAATCCTGGGAAATTTTTTGGATATAGCGCACCTTGGCCGGCTCCAACCCCAGCTCCGAAGCGATCTCTTCGGGCAAAGGTTCGCGCCCCATAAACTGCAACAGCTTTCTTTTCGCCTGCGTGTATTTGGAAATGGTTTCAATCATATGCACCGGAATGCGCACCGTCCGCGCCTGGTCGGCCAGCGCGCGGGTGATCGCCTGGCGGATCCACCAGGTGGCGTAGGTGGAAAATTTGTAGCCCTTGCGCCAGTCAAATTTTTCCACCGCGCGGAACAAGCCCAAATTGCCTTCCTGGATCAAATCCAGCAAGCCCAAATGCGCACTGCGCCCGATGTATTTGCGCGCGATGGACACCACCAGCTTCAAGTTGGATTGCGTAAGCCGTTTGCGCGCTTCGGCATCGCCGGCCTCAATCTTTTTTGCCAGCTCCTTTTCGTCATGGGCAGTGAGCGCCGGAATCCGGCCGATCTCTTTCAGATACATCTGGACCGGGTCAATTTTTGATTCCAAGCGGCGCTTGGCAATTTTTTCGCCGACTTCCAAAAATTCCCGCGCCTCTTTGACTTCAATGCCTTTGACTTCCAAAATTTGGTACAGTTCGTCCAGCCCGTCAACATCCTTTTCCACGTCCGGGAAAAAAGACATTATTTCGGCAAACGTCACAAATCCTCGCTGGCCCCCTTTCTCCATAAAAACCTCCAACTTTTGCGGGTTGAAAACTTTGGCGGACATTCCCTCCTTCTTGCGCGCTATTTTTTTCGCTTTCGGCGCGGCGGCTTTGAAAAGTTTTTTAGCCGCCCGCGGTTTTTGCTTGCTTGCGGATTTCCCTGCGGGCGTTTTTTTTGTCAGCGGTTTTTTTGCACGGACCGCCGGCGGTTTTGCCGCAGATACTGCCGGTTTTTTTGTTTTGCTCGCCATATCGTTTTAATTAACCGAATTTTTTGTTTTTTTGCAAAGTTTGTTATATTTTTCGCGCAAGTTTCCGGCAGTTTCAAGGTCGCCGGCGGTTTCCGCCCGGATCAAATCGCGGGCGCAATGCGCCAGAGAATTTTTAAAAATGTTTTCCCGGATCGCGGCAACGTGAAATTCAATCTCTTCGGCCGCCGCGGCTTCGCTGACGGTTTCATTCTCCGCCGCGAAAAAAAGCGTTTCGTAGTATTCTCCCGTCTTGCCCGCGATCTCGCCCTTTGGAAATCCGCCAGCGCGCAGACGCGCGGCAATCTCTTTGCCCTCGGCAGTGAAAAAATCCGGTGCATCCCCGACCAAACCGATGTGAGCGGGAAATTTAACGGCCAGCGTCAAAATCCGCTCTTCCAAGCGGGTTTCCCGGCTTTTGGCATTCGCGGCGAAAGGAGCGCGCGAAACGGCCGCGGCGGCGGGTCCGTTTTGGTTAATCCTAACCTTTTTCAGCTCTTGGCGCAAGTATTCTTCATAATGAATATCACGCGCCTCTATTTTATCGGCGATCTTTTGCAACCAAAACGCCTGTTCAATCGCGTTGGGAATGATCTTTATCGCCGGCAAAATGAAATCAACGATTTTTTTCCGCCCCGCCGGAGAATTTTTGTCGCCGGCGGCAAAAGCGCGGTCAAAATAAAATTCCATAATGCTCTTGGCCCCGGCAGTCGCTTTTTGCCATTCCCGGGAATCGGCGGCAACGATATCGGCCGGGTCCTTGCCGGCAATCGCCGGCCGCGCCACGCGCACGTCAAATCCCGCGGCGCGGGCCATATCAATGCCCCGCCGGCTGGCATTCTCACCCGCAAGATCCAAGTCATAACCCAAAATCAAATTGTTCGTGAATCGTTTGATGATTTTTAAATGGTCTTCGGTGAGCGCCGTCCCGGAAGTCGCGACAACATTTTCCACGCCGGCTTGCGCCGACATAATCGCATCGGCATATCCTTCCACCAGAACACAAGCATCGGCTTGGCGGATCGCTACCTTGGCGCGGTCCAGACCGTAAAGCAAACGGCCTTTATCATAAAGCGCGGTGCGGGCGGTGTTCAGATATTTCGGTTCCGCCGCGCCGGCCGTCGGCGCCGAACCGCGATCGCCGTCCGGCGCATTTTCAAACATTCGGCCGCCAAACCCCACCACTTGCGAATTGAAGTCGGAGATCGGAAACATTATCCGGCCGCGGAACCGGTCGTAAACCCGGCCGCCCGCCGACGCGGCGGCCAATCCCGCCCCGACGATCTCCTTGTCGGTGTAGCCTTGGCTTGCCAAAAAATCATGCAATCCCTGCCAAGAAGACGGTGCCCATCCCAAACGCCACGCGGCGATGCTTTTTTCGGAAAATCCCCGGTCAAGCAAATACTTTTTTGCCGCCGCGCCGGTTTTTGACGAAGCCAGTTGTTTTTCAAAAAAACGCGCCGCCAGTTCGCAGGCTTCGTAAAGCCGCTGGCGTTCGGTTTTCATCTGCGCGCTTTCGCGGGTCTGGCGCTTCAATTCCACGCCGGCTTTCACCGCCAAGATTCGCAAGGCATCCCCGAATTCAACCCCTTCTATTTCCTGCACGAAAGTGAAAATGTCCCCGCCCTTGCCGCAACCGAAGCATTTCCAGGTTTGTCGCGTTGGCGAAACGAAAAACGACCCGCTTTTTTCCGAATGGAACGGGCACAGTGCCGAAAGATTGGCGCCGTTTTTTTTAAGCTTCAGATACTGGCCGACAAATTCCACGATGTCCAGCCGGCTCTTGATTTCCTCAATGGGAGAATCCACGGGAAGAAATTCCTAATTTCTAATTCCCAATTCCCAATAAATTTCAAAACGCCAGAATGCTCAAATTGAACATTTTTCATTTGGTCATTTGTTGGAAATTGGATATTGGAAATTTCGATATTTATTTGTGGTATAATCATCTTACCCGATTTAACCAAAATTTCAATGAAAATCGCGATCATTTCGGACACTCATGACAACTTGGCGACGCTGGATAAATTTTTGGATCATATCAAAAAAAATCCGGTCGGGGCAATAATCCATTGCGGCGATATTGCCGAAGGCGAAACCTTGGCGCGGTTGGCGGAAAATTTTTCGGGGCCGATTCTGGCGGTTTTTGGTAATATGGATTATCGCCAATCGCTTGAAACGGCGGCGGAAAAATTCCCCGGGCAAATACAATTATTCAAAGATTTCGGACATGCCGAGATCGGCGGATTGAAAATCGGCTTCTGCCACTTTCCGGAAGCCGCCAAACACGCTTGCGAAAATAACCGCTTTGATTTTGTGTTTTACGGCCACACCCACAAACCATGGCTGGAAACGATCAACGACTGCCGGCTGGCCAATCCCGGCACTCTGGCGGGAATGTTCTATCAAGCAACCTTTGCCATATTGGATGCCGGCACAAAAAAATTGGAATTGAAAATCGTCAGCCGTCTGGATTCGGCAAAAACAAAGGCCGCCCGTTGACCGGGCGGCCTTTCTTGAAAATCTACTTGATTTGGACACTCTGGCCGGAAGCGCCGGATTCGGGACGCTTTTTGGCAAAAATGAAAATGTAAAGAATTTCCAGAATGCCCACCGTGTTGATCAGAATGATCGCGACAAACCAATATGATTGGTTGTTGCGGGCGGCGCGCCACAATGCCGCGCCTTTCCACGCGATTGACCACGCGAACAAAATCGCGAAAAACCACATTCCGATCTCCGGCAAGGGCTCGCAAACGGGCAAAAACCGACTGATGTATTGGGGGAAAGCGGTAGTTTCCATAAATTTTATTTGCTTTTATTCGTTATTTTTACCTTATCCTCTTGTTCGACCTCTTTTTCCCTCCCGTCAAATTTTTTGATCAGTTTAACTTCGCGGTTCGGCACCGCGCAAACCACGCCGTCTTCGCCGCGCAAAATCGTGCGGCGCAATGAAATTTCCAAAACTTCTCCGGAAAAACCGGCAATTTCCACTTTATCCCCGATATTATAGCCGCCCTCAAGAATGATGAAAGAACCGGCAATAAAATCGGTGAGAATATCCTTGGCGGCCATCCCGATTGCCAAACCCGCCAGCCCCAAGCTTGCCAGTATCGGCGTGATATTGACGCCGAACTCCGGCAAAATCGCGATTGCCGCGACAATCCAGATCAGCGACCGCAGGATATTGTTCGTTGTTTTGATTAAAGTGGCGATCCGCTGTTTGCGCGCCTCCGCCAGCGCCGTTTGGCGGAAAAAGGATGCGCCAAAGACTTTCTTATACTTATAGGCGGGATGAGGCAGGTTGTCAAGCACCGGCATTATCTTCCGGCGCGACAATATCGTTTTAACCAACGCGGCCGCGGCCGCGGCCGCCAGAACAATCAAAACCACGCGCACCCCGTGGTGCCCGGTCCATATCAACATTGCGTTAAAAATATCGGTGAAAATTTCACCCAAGCCAACCTCCATACGATTCATTATAAACCAAAAACGCCGCAACCGCCAACAATCGCCTTTAATGCGGCAGTGAATGCGACAGATGATAGCGGTAGTCGTCGTAATTGCCCAAGTAGCCGGTGAGCTTGCCGTCTTTGACCTCCCAAATGCGATTGCAAACTTCGTTGAGAATGTAGCGGTCGTGGCTCACCAGCAAAATGGTGCCCTTGTATTCCTTGAAGACTTTGGTGATTACTTCTTTTGACGGCAGGTCCAAATGATTGGTGGGCTCGTCCAACAGCAAAAAATTTACCTTGCGCAGGATCAATTCCGCCAGCGCCGCGCGCGCCCTCTCTCCTCCCGACAAGTCGCCGATCTTTTTCTTTTCCACTTCAAACGGTTCAAACAGCAACGCGCCCAACACCGACCGCACCCGCTCCTCGCTCTCGTCGGTCTTTGACGCCACCTCGTCAAGCAAAATTTTTGAATGGTCCATCTCTTCATGCGCCTGCGCGTAATAACCGATTTGGGCGCGATCATCAAGCGTGATTTTTCCTTTCAATGGCGGCATTTTTTCCAAAACGGTTTTCAGCAGGGTGGATTTTCCCATTCCGTTATTGCCGATAATGCCCACCTTGTCGCCCCATTCAACTTCCAGCTTATCATCCAGCGAAAATAAGGGCTTGTCTTTGGGGCCGATGGCGATGCCGTCCAATTTTAACACGCTTCGGCAAAGCCGGATTCCCGCGTCAAGCTTGATTTTGATGTCTTTTGCCTCTTCTTTGGGCAATTCAATCTTTTCTATTTTTTCCAGCTGTTTGATGCGGCTCTGCACGCCGGCGGCCTTGGTGGCCTTGTAGCGGAAACGGTCAATATAAGCTTGCTGTTCCTTGAGGTATTTTTGCTGGATTTTATAACTTTTTTCCAGCGCCGCGCGGCGGATTTGCCGTTCAACCACATAATCCGAATAGCGGCATTGGTATTTTTCAATGCCGGTTCTGGCAAGCTCGCAAGTCTTGTCGCAAACTTTGTCCAAAAAATAGCGGTCATGCGACACGCAAACGATGGCAATGTTGCGGTGGACCAAAAAATTTTCCAGCCACTCGCAAGTTTCAATGTCCAGATGATTCGTCGGTTCGTCAAGAATAATTAAATTGGGATTGGCCAACACCACTTTGGCCAGCGCCAATTTGGTGCGCTCGCCGCCGGAAAGCGACGCGATCTTGCGATGCCACGATTCCTTGGCAAAACCGAAGTCGGAAAGCAAGCGTTCAATCAATCCCTGCCAGCGATAACCGTTCGCGGCTTTAAAGCTTTCCAGCAATTTGCAATAATCCGCAATCTGGCCTTCGGAAAGCGGCCCTTCGGCTTCCTTTTTTTCGTAATCGTTTTTGCGGGCGGTCATTTCCCGCATTCCGGGATCGGATGACTGGATCTCGTCGATCACGGAATTTTGCAAGGATTCCCAGTGGGTTTCCTGAGGCAGATAGCCGATGCGCGCCGCCTTGTTGATTTCGCAAGCGCCGTCGTCGGGATCTTCCTGACCGATGATAATTCTGAGCAAAGTGGTTTTGCCCATGCCGTTGGCGCCCACGATCGCAATCCGCTCCCGCGGCATCACGCGCAAGCGCGCGCCCGAAAACAATTCTTCTTTGCCAAAACCCTTGGCGACATCCTTGACGATCACCAGCGGCTCCCCCGCGCCGACAGCAACGGGATTTTTGAGATTCTTTGAGATTTTGATTTTTGTTTTAATTTTTTCCATATATATCCGCGCCCGTTTTCCAACAAAAAAACAGGGTCGTTTAATTCTTCTCGCGCAACGCGAAAATAACCGCCAAAAGCGGAACAAACTCCCTGTCGTTATGCCAACAGCTTGTATTCTTGCTCGTCAAAAAACACCTTCATATGATTTCCTTATCGTCGGCTTCCATTACATAATGCAACAAAAACCATCAAAAATCAAGGACAGGACGATAAAAGGAGCCGTTCGGGCATTTTTTAAAGGTCCAACCCTCGCGCGATCGCGAAGGTTGGACCTTCCCGAAGAAGGCGTTTCCCTTACTCTGGCAGAAGTTTTGAATGCGGATGGTTTATTGCTATGATACTTTAATGGAAATCACCAAGCATTGATAATTGATGGTTAATTATTGATTGCCGGTTGAATTTTAATTTATGACAATCCGCCGACACATCATCAAAATCAAAAAATCCGCGGCCGCGCTGAAAAAACGCACAAGCTGGAAATGGAAACTGGGAATCGCGATCACCGGCGCGGTTTTGATTTTCGCAACGACATTCTGGCTGGCGCTTCCCTTGCCGCAAAATTACGAAACCGACGTGCCGCCGCGCCCAAAATCATATTCGGCAAAAATTATCGCCTTGCGCCACGATAACGCCAAAGGCACAATTTTGGAAATCAAATTCAACGCCGACGAACCGGCGCTCGCAAATTTGCCCGAATATCAAATTGAAGAAATTTTCACCGAAGCCAAAACCCGCGTCGTTTTTGAGAAAATATCGCGCCTTGAAAACAGCGTTGATTATCGGGAGATCGCCGCCAGCCCGCTGGTTGAAGACATCAAGTGCGATATTGATAACGGCCGCCTGATCGTTGAAGTCCTGCGCCAAGGGCCCTATTCAAAAGCCCAAGCCGGCGGCGGCGATTCGGTGGCCATTGTTTTTCCGGCGGCGGAAAACGATTATCCGGTGGTTTCCAACCAAAAACCGGCGGCAAATTCCACGGTTTTTCCCATGCGGCACACAATCAGCTTTGAGGCGGTTTTGCGGGCGCCGCTTGAAACCGCTTCAATTTTTATCAACAACGATCCGGTCCGATCCCGCACCGAACAGCTTGCGCCCGGCGAATACCGCTTCGCCTTTGAAACGGATGTCCAGCTTGATAAAGAATACCGCATCAAAGTGATTGTCGCCGATCAAGCCGGACGCGCGGCGGTTTCCCAATGGACATTTGAAGGGCAAATTCCCAGCGCCGCGGCACTGGGGAAGGATCGTTTCAAATATCTGGGATGGTGGGGACAGATCAATGCCAACGGCATAACGGTGCGCCAAGGCGCTTCCGCCGCTTCCGAAAAATTGGGGATTTTCTCAACGGCAAATCGCGTGAAGGTGGTCAAAGAAGTTTTCGGCGAATGGGTTGACGGCAAAAATCTGTGGTATCAGATTGACGGTGGCGCATTCGCGGGGGCATACGTATTTTCGGACTTTGTCACGCCAATACCCCAGCCCGAGCCGCCCAAAGACATCCGCGTTCCCGAGGAAATAAAAATCGGGGAAAAATGGATTGATGTGGACCTGTCAAAAAAAATTATGACGCTCTTTGAATATGACAAACCTTTGTTTGCCACCTATATCGCCCCGGGGCGGGAAGAAAACCCCACCAAAACGGGAATCTACCGGATATGGTACAAGCTGGCAAAGGACGAAATGCGCGGCGGGCCGCCCCTGCATTCCTATTATTATCATCTCAAAGATATTCCTTGGGTGATGTATTACAACTATGACTATGCCATCCACGGCACCTATTGGCACGACAAATTCGGCACCCGGCAATCAGCGGGCTGTACCAATATGACGCAAGGCGATGCCAAATTCATTTTTGAAAACACCCTGCCCGAATTGCCCGAAGGGCAAGAGGAAGTTTTTGCCCGCGAAAAACCCAATGCGGGCTATGGCACCGGCACCGTGGTATATAACCACGATTGACAACCGCCGGAATTTGATATGGACAAACTTAAAAAAATAGGGCTGTTTTTCGTCGGCGCCGCAGCGGTTTTTGTCGGTTATGCGGCTTTTGAAGCCGGCTGGACCGAAATCGCAAAAACAACCGTGCGCGGCAAAAACGCGCCGCCGGAATTCATCGGGAAAAAGATTGTTTTTATCGCCGACATCCACTGCGGCGAAAGTTTTCCGGCGGCGCGCCTTGATGGCTTGGCCAAGCAAATCAATTCGCTGGCGCCCGATATTGTGTTGTTCGGCGGCGACTATGCGAGCCGCAACGGGAAAAACACCGAAAAATGTTTTTCTTTCCTCAAAAATATCAACGCCCCTTTGGGAAAATTCGGCGTTCTGGGAAATCATGATATTGAAGCCGGAAAAAACGAAGTTTTGGCGGCAATGGCTGGCGCCGGGATCGCCCCGCTGGTAAACGAAAACCGCCATATCAATATCGGCGGCGGCAAAATAACCGTTGCCGGCACGGATGAAACCTGGTATGGCGTTCCGGACGGTCCAAAAACAATGGAGGAAGCAACCGATTTTACGATCTATATGGCACACGATCCGGCATATTTTGAAAAATATCAAAACGACAAAGCAAAATTACTGCTGGCCGGACACACCCATGGCGGGCAAATCACTTTGTTCGGCCTTCCGTTCTCATGGCTGATCCATCGCCATAAATACCGCTATGAAAAGGGTGTTCATGAAGAGCCCGGACGGACCGTTATCGTCACCAACGGTATCGGCGCCCCCATCCTGCCCCTGCGCTTTTTCGCCCGCCCCCAAATCAACCTCATCCTTCTGGAAAAATAAACACCCCGAAGCAGAACCTCGAGGCATTCCATTCTTTCGCGAAAAACAAAGCTTATTTCACTTCGCTCAATAAGAGAAAACAAGATTATCCGCCAGATATCGCCAAAGCAGGGCTCCAGACATTTGATAAGCCTCCGGTTTTGGCATTCTGACAGATAAATAATTGAAGCGGCATATAAAGCATGCCGCCATCTCAAGACTCCTTATCAGCAACTTCACGGGCAAGATTGCCAATGATGGACGCTTGCCTTCTCTCCTCTTCCGCCTTTTTGGCCGCTACTGCGGACTCTTGGAGGGTTTGATCAACTCCTTTCTCAATTTCATTCAAATCTTTTTTCATCGCTCCAAGCGCGACCACTATCAATTTTTCATCCACATCACCACCTCCGGCATTTGCATTTGCTTTTGACTCTTCTTCCATAGTTTATTAAATTATTTTTGTCAAGACCGGGGCGCAAAATCTTCTTCCGAAAAATTTTTGCATTCCTGCAACAGCCTGTCTCTTAATAGTTGATTTTCGGTTCCCGGCTTGTTCTGATAATATTTCGCAACTATCGTCTGCAATTCTTCCAAACCGATTTCTTGCGACACATCATCTTTCCCGACAAATTCTCCCGGACTTAAAATCACAGTCTTTGCCAAATCGGCATTATTTTTCAACTCAACGCCAAATCGTTTGCTAATAAAATTATTCCAGCTTATTATTGCATCCTGAATCCATAACTTTGGCGCTTCTTCTTTCCCTCGTTCATTTTCATCCCAATCCCGCAGTTGGGCACGCAACAACTCTTCGTCCCGGCCAAAGCTGCCAAGCGCCATTCTTATCTCCGCCGCCAATTCACCGTTCCTGTCTTTGGGAAACCTCTTTTCATAATAATCACTGAGTCTTTTTTTGAATTCATCAATACTCATTTCCTCGTCATGATTCAATTTTATTTCGCTTGATCGCCCCGAATCTCCCGTGATAACGGCTTCTTTGATTTGAAACCCCTTGTCAACTTTTTGGACAAAATGTTCCTGCCAAAGCTCCAACAAATCGCCCGCTTTAAATTTGGTTTTAATCTTTTCCGAATTGACATTTGCATCTTCCGGAATTGGATTGTCGTCTTTTATCAGGAGCGGTTTATTTTCCAATATTCTATTGTACTCATTGCTTTGATCCGCCCTTCTAATATTTACCTCAATTGCCGCAATTTTCTGCTCAATTTTCGCCCGCTGAAGATTTATTTTTTGCCATTCATCCAGATATTTGTAACGATGGTTGATTTTACCGTCAAATTCCTTGACCACATTCCTGATTTCACTTTTTTTCATTCCAGCCTCTTTGGCGTTTTCACGCCAACTATCTCTTTCCTTCTCCAAAGCTTCCGCTTCCATTTTTAATTGCTCGAAATGCACCACCAGCGGCCGGACACTCTCATCAAATTTTCTCAAATCATTCTGATGTTTTGCTTTCTCGGCTTCCAAAGGGGCAATTCTTTCGTTATTGCGCTTAACCATCCATTCGACATATTTATTGCGATTTATTTCATGAATTTTCGCATTAGCCCCTTCTTCTTTAATCTTGGCCGTTATCCAGTCACTTTTTTCTCGCATTTCGGTGATTTTTTCATTTCGCGCGCCAATAAGCAAATCCGCCATTCCGCTTTTATCATCCGCCGCTTCATTCATTTGGTTGAATAATTTGATTCTATCTTCAACAAGCGAAAGCTCAACGCGCATCTCTCTTATTCTCTCGTTTGATTTATCCAGAAGGCGCTGATCAAATTCAGTTCCGAATCTGGCCGCAATTTCATTTATTGCAGGAACATCCAAAAGACCGTCAAACGCCTCGCGGCCCCGTTCAACTATCCTTTCCAGCATCCCTTTGTCGCCAAGAGTCAAGTCAAGTTTGTCCAAACTGTTTCTCAATCGCAAATCTTCAACATTCATATGCGCTTTTCTTTCTTCACCAATTATTTCGGGCGACCGGCCCAAATGAAAATCATCAATTCCGCCTTGTTCTTCCGGTAAAACATCCGATTCCTCCTCATTAACTTGATTTTTAGGAAAAAAATGTTCCTCTATATTCATAATTGTTTCGCTATTTGATTAAATTCTAATTTGTTTATCAATCCCCGTCAATCAGCCCTTCATCTTTTAATGCACCGGCAACAGTTTATCAATGGTTTCTTTTTATATGGTTATAACTTGTCCAAAAACGATTCAATGAATCCGCCGTCATTGCCGATCTCAAATTCCATAAATTCTTCTTTGGCCGCCCAGCGAAATTCCGTATGTTCGGCGCTCAATTTTAATCGGCTCTCATCCCCCGCTTTGCACGAATAGCCAATGGCCATGATAAACATCCCTTTGCTTTCCGAATATGCCGAAGCGGCATGAATGGCACAGATATTTTTCACCTCCAATCCGGTTTCCTCTTTGATCTCGCGGCGCAAGGCATTGATTAAAATATCGTTATCGTCGCCCTTGCCGCTTTTATTTTTCCATTTTACAATGTCGCTTGATTCCACGCGGCCGCCCGCCAAATCCCAGCAACCCGGATGCGGCCGGTTTTTGTCATCTGCGCGTTTCAGCGCCAAAATCCGGCCGTTTTCGTTAAAAATTACCGCCTTTTGCAAAACCTTCACCCGGTCTATCCAATCCACATAAATTTTATCTTGATTTTTCATAACAACGGACATTCATTACCGACATTCTCACATTCTTGAGAATGTGAGAATGTTATTTCCCAAAACTTAAAAAATGAATCTCGCAGGTTTTTAACTCCGGCAAACTCTATAATCTCAAAAAATGAAGCCGCGCCCGGCTTCATTTTATTTTTTCCAAAATTTCAAGATAATTTTTGGTATCAATATCCAATAGCCGCAAATTATTCCTGACAACGAAAATTGGCATTTGTTCGTCGCGCGAGATCACCACCGGGCGGCTCAACCCCTCGCGCCAATATATCCGATGATCACCCTTTTCACGCTCAAAACTACAGCCGACAAACAACAGAAATTTTTCAAATTTTTTCCAATGTATCGGCCTTATCCCCATAATTTCAAGCAGTTACGCAAAACAATTCCGTTTCGCTGGCAACAATTTTGGGCGGGCTCCAAATAGAATTCACCCTTTTCCAGCCAAGATTACGCAACACTATGCCAAAAGTCCCTTTCTTTGAAATTTCCTCAAAAAAGATCCCAGCCGCTTCGATAAATCTTTTTTTCGCGTGAGCCGCGGTTTTGCCCGAAGACGACAAATCAAGCGCCGGCGCGTAGGCAACATAACGGGAACCCTCTTTGATAATTGAAATCGACAATTTAAATTTTATTGCTTGTTTTTCCATATTTTTGACGCAATCATCGCTACTCTTTCTTTATATCCCATTTTAAAATTTAAACAAGTTCCAGCCATATCACATTTTGAATATTCAATTAACCGACATTCTCACATTCTCAAGAATGTGAGAATGTCCATTATTCAGTTTTTTAATTGCGGTTTTTGATTTTGGCGCAAACTTCGGCGATAAAGTCGGGTTTGGAAATGGCGCGGGCGGATTTTGAGCCGCGGTCGCGCACGGCTAACATTTCAGACTGCATTTCTTTATCTCCAATCACCAAAACATAGGGGATCTTTTCGCCCGCGGCTTTGCGGATCTTGTTGCCCAGGGTTTCGTCGGCAGAATCAACTTCCGCGCGAATGCCCGACTGCTTGAATTCATCGGCCAGCTTTTGGCAAAAATCAACATGAGCTTCGCCCACCGAAAGGATTTTGGCCTGCACCGGCGACAACCACGCCGGAAACGCGCCGGCATAGTGCTCAATCAAAAGGCCGATAAATCTTTCAAATGATCCGAACAACGCCCGATGCAGCATATACGGTTTTTCCTGCTCTCCTTTTTGGTTTACAAACGACATATCAAATCTTTCCGGCAGATTAAAGTCGAATTGCAAAGTGGAGCACTGCCATTCGCGGCCCAGAACATCTTTGATTTTGAAGTCCAATTTCGGCCCGTAAAACGCCGCTTCGCCCAACTCTTCTTTAAAATTAAGATTTTTCTCTTTGGCAATCTCGCGCAACACGCTTTCGGTGAACTCCCAACCCTCGTCATCGCCGGCATAGTGCTCTTTATTGATCGGGTCGCGCAACGACAAATAAACATTCACCGCGCTCATCGGAAAACCGAACGCTTCATACATATATTCAATAAAATCAACCACTCGCTTCAATTCATTTTCCACCTGGTCCTTGCGGCAAATAATATGCGCGTCATCCTGCGTGAACCCGCGCACGCGCGTCAATCCCGAAAGCTCGCCCTTTTTCTCATAGCGATAAACCGTGCCGCACTCCGCCCAGCGCATCGGCAATTCGCGATAGGAATGCAAATTGTTTTTGTATATTCGCACATGAAACGGACAATTCATCGGCTTGAGCAAATACTGTTCCGATTCTTCGGGATTTTTGCCGGCCTGCAAATCTTCCAGCGATTGGCCGACTTCCATTGCCGGATACATACTTGAAGAATAGAATCCCCAGTGCCCGGATTTTTCCCATAACCGACGGTTGCCAATGTGGGGCGAACGGACCAAATCATATCCGCCTTTCAAATGCGCGTCATACCAAAAGTCTTCAATCAAGCGCCACAACATCGCGCCTTTGGGATGCCACAATACCAATCCCAATCCGGCATCTTCATCAATATGGAATAAATCCAGCTCTTTGCCCAACTTGCGATGGTCGCGCTTTTCCGCTTCTTCCAGGTTTTTCAGATAATCATCCAACTCTTTTTTTGACGCGAACGCCGCGCCGTAGACGCGCGTGAGCATTTTGTTTTTCTCGCCGCCTTTCCAATAGGCGCCGGCAATCTTGGTTAATTTAAATCCGTCAACGGGCAAATCTTTCGCCGCTTCCACATGCGGCCCGCGGCAAAGGTCGCAAAAATCACCGCTTTGATAAACCGAAACTTTTTGCTCTCCCTCGGATTGAAGATCGTTTGCAATTTCCAGCTTATATGGCTGATCCGCAAAAATTTTCCGCGCTTCATCCAGCGAAACCTCGCGCCGTTCAAATTTGACGCCGGCGCCGATGATTTTTTTCATCCCGACTTCAATCTCCTTTAAATTATCCGGCGATAAAGATCGGTCGCCCAAATCAAAATCGTAATAAAAACCGTTCTCCACGGCCGGCCCCATTCCGAATTTGGTGTTGGGATACAAATTTTTTACCGCCGCGGCCATTATGTGCGCCAGCGAATGGCGAATCACTTCAATTTCATATTTTTGTTTGTTCATATTTTTTGGTTATATAATTCAAAACCTCGCCCCACGGTTAAACAAACTTGTTTAACATTAGGGCGAGGTTTTTGTTCCCGCGGTTCCACCTAACTTGTCCCGAGTAAAACAAGGGATATCTCTTTTTTGCCAAAAAACTTAGACCTTTGACGGTTGCCGGATTTTTCACCCGGCAACGCGGTTGGTGGCCGCGCCAATCGCCTTTTGGCAATATTCAATTGTAATTTGATACTACGCCCGCTTCGTCAATTTGTCAAACAACTGGCAATTTTAATTTTCGCCCAATTTTTTCACGAATTCCAACTGGCCGTCGATATCGTTACCAGCTAAATTTTTCATCGTTCCCAATCCAAATACGCGGTCAACTAATTTTATTACTTTGCGAATTTCCCCTTTTAATGTCGCCTCGGCAAAAACGTTAAAAACATCCTCGCGAGCTTTTATATTGAATTCATTTTTATCATTTGCCTCAAGGTTTTCTTTGTTTTGAAAAATTTTATTTATAAAAATATCAAGCATCTTCCTTGATTTATGGTAGCAAAAAAAATCCACCTCTTTTATCCGGCCGCTCCCGTCGCAAGAGGCGTATAATATATCTTCAATATCTTCCCGGTTCTTTGCCAAATCATGTTTCAACGATCCCGACAATAAGCCGTCTTTAATTCTTTTGGTTCCCGCAATTTCTTGATCGGAAATTTCCGAATCCATATATTCCAATATTTCTTTTTTAACCATCTCTTCTATCACGGCCTCGTTTAAATTTTCAAAGTATTCTTTCCCCCCGCCCCGGTTGATAACGTTCAACCCGTTTGAAAACGCTTTTACGTTGGTTAACGACTTTTCCAAACCTATCGGAACCTGAACAAAGTTACGCACTTTCATATGCATCATCTCATGCATTGTGATTTCCAATAAAGATAATGCCGACTTTCTTTCTTTTATTCCGATTGCTTGCAAATCCCAAAAATAAGTCGCTTCATTTTCTTCGTCTTGCCAGCATTCTTCTTTTATTATGTGAATGTTTTGTTCCGGTATATCAAAAATACCATAATCATGTCTTCTCAATATCTCGTTCGTTAATTGATTTGCCAGTTGAACCGTTGCCGATTCTTCCGAAGTTTTTCTTTTTTCTACTTCCGACAAACCTTTGTAGTTCTGTTTTTTAAATCGATAAGCAAAGCATTCCTTCACTTCTTCTTCGCCTTCGGGGCCAACATCGCCGATGATGCCGTCGATTGATGAAAATTTTTCCATAAAACAATTTTATTTTTTTAATTCGCGGCAGAGTTCCAGAAAAGTGGCGTTGCTCCAGGCTTGATTGGGACAGCCGGCGGGATCAAAGCTTTGCGCCGAACTGATTTCGGACGCGCATCCCAGCGCCCCGCCCCACAAAACATCGTGGCGGGAGGCAACAAAAATTTTTTCAATGCAATGCTTGAAATATCCGCCGGCAACCCGGCGCATCGCAATCGCGGCGATGTTGTTGATCCAAAACCAGCTGTCGCCGTTGTGGTAGGATTTGGCGTTCTCGCCGGTACTTTGCGGACAAAACCGCGAATCATTCTTGTCAATGGTGGCCAGCCCGCCCCAGTCAAGCCACAACTTTGTCAGCGCGTTTTCAAAAACGGTGCGCCACTCGTTTTTTTCCAGCAAACCCGGATAAATATAGGCGGCCAAAAAAAGATTGGGGCGGCAAATTAAATCATGATCGTTTTTTCCAACGTCAAAACGATCGGCTAAAATTTGCCCGTCAAAAAATGTTTTTCGCGCGATAATTTCCAGCCCGTCTTTCAACTGCGAATAATATTCTTTTTTTTCCGGGTCGTCGGTGAGCCGACGCGCCAGATCATACATCGCCAGGCGCTGGGCCTGGATTTCCACGCACGCCCCGGGACGCTCAATGCTGTCCATCCAGGTTTTTTCATCGGTATTTACCGCCAAACCGCCCCGCGTGCGATACCTCAATTGCCAGCCGATCGTTCTTTCCAGGGTATCGGCAATTTCTCGTTTTTCTTCGCCGTCAAAAAAATTCTTCTTCAAAAATCCGGCGGCGCGCAAAAACAGCCAGCCGGCACCGTCGGCGGTATCAAAATGATATTTGTTTTTTTTCAATTCTTTGAGCTGGCGCCAAAAAATCGCCGTGGCGGCATTTTTGTCAAATTCGGCCAGACCTTTCAGCGACACCGCCTCATCTCTCTGCCAAATTTGAAAAAACCACGGCCAGCCGGCGCGCAACGACAAATCCTCTTTTTCGGTTTTAACCAGCATCCGCAGAGCATTTCTGGCCGCGGTTTTGGATATTTCGGTTTTGCCGGGCAATGCCGGCCAAAAAACTCTGCGGTGATATGTATTCAAAAATTCCGTGCGTTTTTTTGATTTTTCCGCTTCAAAATCATTCAAAATTCGGCGGGCGCGGCCAACAGCCTCTTTCTTGTCGTCGCCGGCGGCGAAAACCAGCCTTGAGGCCGACACCGCCGCCGGCCGGAAAACCCGGCGGCAAAACGGCGGCGACGCGCGTTTTTTATCCCATTCATAATCGCGATCGCTCCATTCGTTTGTTATTTTGGAAATTTTGAAGTCGCCGGCAACCGCCAAAAAAATCTCCGGCAACGGCGATCCGAAAATTTGGGGGCAGGCGGCCAGAATCAATCCGCCCTCTTCCCAAACCGCATAACGCTGGCTCGCATCCGGATTTTTATAGGATTCCTTGATGTCCAAAAAAAACGCAATTTCGGCCGGATTTTCAATTTCGTAGGCCAGGCAATTTTGCGCGGGAAGAAAAAAAGATTCCCGGTTGTTTTCCCAAATTCTTTTCACCCGCCAAAAATCGTTTTCCAGCACCAAAAAACCGGCGGCGCCGGCCGGCCGGAGATCGTCAATTATTTTCATCAAGCCGCCGCCGATTTGGCAAAACCATCCTTGATAACGGCTGGCCGAATTTTTACCGATCCACAAATAGTCCCCATCCCCCCCCAGCATCAGACTTTGCGTATCAATCGCGCGCGTCGATCTTTTTATTGTTTTGCCGCCAAAATGATGAATAAGCCCCATCATTAAAAATTTAAAATTGAAAAATCAAAATGAAAAATGGAAATCAAAAATTGAGAATCGGCATTTTTTGCGTTTTTTAATTTTACATTTTGCATTGTAATTTTGATTTTTGATTTTTTAATTTTAAATTTTGGATCGCCAGATTATGCGCCGCCACATAATTTTCCGCCAAATCCGCCCAGTCAAAATTATTCACCAGTTTGCGGGCGTTGATCTTGTTTTCCACCCGCTGATGCCGCGGCATCACCGCATAATCATAGAGAATACCGCCCAACTGTTGGGCCGCTTCGTCGGCGCTTTTGCCGAAATTATTGATGATAAAAATCCCGGGATTTTGCTCGTCGCGGGGCATCGCGGCCAAAAAGCGCCCCAGACCGCTTAAATCGCTGGTCACCGCGGGAACGCCTTCGGCCGCCGCTTCCAGCGGCGTGTATCCCCACGGTTCGTAATACGACGGAAAAACCCCCAAGTGACACCCTTGGATTGCCTCCCGCATCGTCAGATTGAGCAGGCGATCGGTGCCGGTCAAATAGGCGGGATAGAAAATGACTTTGACGCAGTCGTCTTTTTTGTTTTCCAAGCCGGCCTGCGCCAGCGCCTTGATTATCTGGTCGTTGCGGTATTCCAATTCGTGGGTGCAGATCAGCGGCGCGCCGGCACGGCGGGCTTTGCGCAAGCGGCGTTCCAGTTCGCGGTGCGGTTCGCCGTCAAAAACATCGGTGCTCTTCAAGTCTTTTCCGGCAAAAAGAGAATAGGTGAAACTTTCCATCAAATTGCCTGAATTTTCCTCAATGAATTCTTTGATGTCAAAATAATTGCCGCGATTCTCAATCAGATCGGGATGAATGCCCTTGGTCTGCGCCGGCACCCACAAAAAGGCGATCACTGTCCGGGAGCTTTTTTCCCGTTTTAACTTCCGGTTCAAATCACCCAGTGCAACGATGAAAGAATCAATCCCCTTGGCGTGGAATTCATATCGCGCCATCAAAAAATAGAACAACGTGTTCTTTGGATCAAAAGTGTAGTGCGGAAAAAAATCATAGAACAGGAATTCGCGAATCCGGCCGCGCTGGATGCGGTGCTTGATCGCCGCTTCTTCAAAGCTCAAATACCCGCCCGCATCCAACCCGTTGGGCAGAAAAACATCCGGTTCGCGTCCCAAAAAATATTTGCATTCCACGCCGGTAATTTCGCTCACCGTGGTGAAAACCGAACATTCGCGTGCCGCAGCCGCTTCCAAAAGATGCTTGGCTTGGACGCGGTACCGATAGGCCTCCTCCGCCGGATTGATGTTTTCAATGCCGGCATAAAATTCCCGGCCGGCAAACGCCAGACTGCGCCCCAAAGTCGTCGCATGCGTGGTGAACACCGAAGCGGCGCCGGCGCCGAATTTTTTGGCGAACAACAGCGCCGTGCCCGCCAGCCATTCATGGCAATGGATCACCGTTTTTTTGGCGGAATTGGCCAGCACCGCCTGCTCAATTAAGCGGCCGACGGCATATCCCCAGACCGCCGGCTCGTCAAATTCAAAACCGGAATCCATGGAATCAACGCGGTAATCGTCCCACAACTCTTTTTTGTAGCGGTTCACATTCGGCCAAAGCGCGGAAAAATCAACCAAAATCATCTGCGGCTCCCCTTCAATCAACCATCTTCCACAGTGGCAAACGATGCCCTGATTTTTCAGATTGTCAAAAGCGGTTTTAAGCCATCCCTTCGGCGATATTTCTTCCAGCTGGTGTTTTGCGTTTTGCGCGAAATACGGGCCGACCAAAAAGTAACCTCCCTGATAGCGTTTGGCCATTTGCGCGGCCTTGGTGGCCAGAACCGTGTTGATGCCGCCGATCTTGTTGCAAACTTCCCACGAAATTTCCAACAACAAATCCGCTTGCGGCGACAGCAATGTTTTCTTTATCTTTTTCATCGGCGTTAAAGCAGAAGCGTTTTAACCGGGACGTAAAACGAAAAATCCGAAAAATCCCGGGCTACATCAGGAAAGACCAAAACCGTGGGGCGCTCATTTTTTCCTTGATCCTCTTGGCGGCGGTTTTGGCGCTCTTGATTTTGCGCAAAGCCGAACCGAGCTGTTTTTGTCCGAAGACGTCTTCCACCCAATTGGCAAAATCGTTTTTTTCACCGTTGGCATGGAAGCTCCAAAGCGCGCCATCCATCGTTTCCAGCGCCTGCGCCAGCTCTTTGAGATTTTTCAGCATCCGTCCGTCGTTCAGCCAGAACGCTTTTTCCGGTTCAACGTCGGCAACCACGGACACTGTTTTTTTGGGAGCAGTTTTTAAAGCCATATTTTAAATTAAAAATTAAAAGGTAAAATTTAAAAACGAAAATTTCAAATTAAAAATTATCAAATACGGTAACTTTAAATTTTTAATTGCCGTTTTTCCTTTTTCATTTTCAATTTTTAACTTCTATGCGGCGACCTTTGTTTTTAAAACATCCTCAACTTTGATCTTCAAATCGTTATAGATGTTCATAAATGCAATGAACGATTCATAGGGGCTTTCATAGGGATTGAAATATTTGTGCACATCGCCGTCCGAAAACCATTTGGTGCACATATAATAGAAATGGTCGCTGGTCTGCAATTTGCGCCACTCGTCCAACAATGCCTCGTCGCCGGTTTCTTTCACGTCTTTTTCCAGCGCGTATATTTTTTCCAGCGCCGCGCGCTGCATTTTGTTGCCGTTCCAGGCGCTCAAATCGCGCTCCATATCCGCCCAGGAAACCAGCCGCCAAAAATCCAATTCCCCGGCCGGCTCAACTTCGGCGATCAATTTTGACGGCAGAACAAACCGGTTGCGCGGATTTTCCAGTGTTTTCCAAAAGAACGCTTCAAAAAATTTAAATATCCCCGTTTCCTCCCACTGATGTTCGCCAAACGTCTCGTAATCCATAAAAAGATTCACCGTCTGGCACTGTTGGTCAAGATTCAAAAGATTGATCCACTCGGTGTATTTTTCCGCGGTGAGCGGCCACTCTTTCCACTCGCGGTTGGAAAAACGAAAACCGATATCGTCGCTCAATTTATAATTTCGCGCCAGCAAGCGCAGGGCACCGCCCTTGGCTTGATAAAGAAAATTGGGCGAGCGCCATCGCAAAATTTCATCCCAGCCTTCGGCCAGCATTCCGGCAAAGCCCATTTTTTCCACCATCGCGGCAATACTGTTATTATACACCAATTCCGTGTTTCGGAAAAACTTCGGCGAGAAACCAAAATGTTTTTTCAGCGCCTTGTTTTGCAAATCAACCTGGCGGGTGAATTCTTCCGCCGAATAGACCGATGCCAGCGAATGATAATAGGTTTCCGAAACCAGTTCGCAACATCCCGTATCAACCAAATCGCGGAAGCTTCGCAAAACTTCGGGAAATTCGGCCTCCAGTTGTTCCAACAAAACTCCGGTGATGCTCAAACTCAGTTTGAACTTTCCCCGCGAGCGGCGGATCAAATTCAAAAACATCCGGTTGGCCGGCAAATAGCTTTTGCGGGCGACTTTTTCCAAAATTTTCCGGTTGTTTTCGCCGTCAAAATAACCGCGGTGTTCGCCAATGTCAAAAACCGAGAATTTTTTCAATCTCTGCGGCTGGTGGGTATGAAGATATAAACAAATGGGAGGCATAAAATCGCTTCGCAATTTCCAATTTTCAATTTCCAAACAAAACACAAATCGGCATTAGCTTGATCCATTGAAACATTGAAAATTTATTGAAAATTGAAAAATGATAATTGAAAATTATTTTACGCAGTAATGATTTGGCGGTAAATGTTTAGACATTTTCGGGCCGAATCAATCCAATTGAATTTTTTGACTTCGGCCAGCCCGTTTTGCCGCAATTCTTCCCTCACTTCCGGATAGCGCAATGCCGCCAGCATCTTGGCCGCCATTTGATCGGTATCCCAAAAATCGCATTTCAAACAATGCGCCACCATTTCACCCACCCCGGATTGCCGCGAAATCAAAATCGGCGCGCCGCTGGCCAGCGCTTCCAGAGAGGTGAGCCCGAAAGGTTCGGAAACCGACGGCATCACATACAGATCCGCCGCTTTGTAAAGCGCCGCCAAATTCCGTCCCCGCAGAAAACCGGCAAAAACCACCCGGTCGGCCAGCCCCAGCCGCGCGGCTTCTCCAATCAGCCACCGCTCCATATCTCCCGCCCCGGAAAACACAAACATCGCACTCTTGTCCATTGCCGCCACGGCGCGCGCCGCGCGCAAAAAATAGTCCGGCCCTTTTTGAAAAGTGAGCCGCCCCACGAACAGCACGATTTTCTTGCCGCTCTTTTTCAATTTCAACAAATGATCCGCCGGGCCGGCATATTCGCCGTGGTCAACCGCATTGGGCACCACGACGATCTTTCCGGGCGCGGCGCCGTAGTCGTTGACGATCCGGCGCTTGGTGTAGGCGCTCACCGCGGCCACCGCATCGGCGTTTTCAAATCCCTGTTTTTCCACCGAGCAAATTTCACGATTCAATCCGGCGGTCCCCACCCGGTCATACTCGGTGGCATGAACGTGGAACACCAGCGGTTTTTTTGAAACTTCTTTGGCCGCCAATCCGGCGGGCAAACTCAGCCAGTCATGGCAATGGATCACGTCAAATTTTTCCGCGGCGGCGATGGCGCCCCCGATTTGGCCGTAACGCATCACCTCGCCCATCAGATCGCGGCGCCAGACTGAAAATTGCGGCTTGAAATTGGTTTCTCCCCATTTGGCGATTTTTCGTTGATAAGACGCCGCGGTTAAATAAGGGGAAAGCGGCGAATCCACCGCAATCGCCTCAACGCCGGCGGGAAATATTTTTTTGCCGGTCCATTCATCGGCAAAGATCATCCGGCAGGACGCGCCGGCGCAATCGTTTTTTTTGGGAAGAACAAAAGTGATTTTCGCCCCCAAAGACGCCAGCCCGCCGGCCAGACCTTGGCAGGCCACCCCCAATCCGCCGGAATTATGCGGCGGAAATTCCCAGCCGAACATTAAAATTTTAATCGGCGCGGATTGCATCGGCAATGAAAAATAAATTTACTCAGGACTCTTCCGCAAATAACTTACTCGTATTGCCTTCAGATTTGTTCTCATATTTCAAATTTCCGACCGAGCAATATTTGAGATGTGGCATTGCCACATTGAAAATATTGCGACCAAGGAAATTTGAAATATGGGGCAAAGATGGAGGTATGGCGAGGAAGTTATTTGCGGAAGAGTCCCCAACTCAAAACTGCGGCTTTTTTGCCATTGTTTTTATTATACAAAAAATCCGCGGAAAAAGACAACCGCGGATTTTGAAAAACCGGCAAAGATGACAATCTTTTTTAAATGTTGAAGCGATCAGCGAACCCGCCGATCAAGGGCAAAGGCTTTTGTTCTCCTTTATAGGCCCCATAAATTCCCAAACCCATCAACACCAGCATCGCCAAACTCAAAAACGGCGCCAACGTCCAGCCGATGAACGGCACCATACTCACAAACCCCGCCCCGATCCACGCCACAAACAGCGTCAATCCCTGCTTGACGTGGAATTTCACGAACGGATCGTTCTTGTCTTCGGTGAGCAAAGGAATGAAGAACACGATATAGGCGACAATCGCCATCCCCGTGTTTTTCCCCTTGCCCGCGGATTTTTTGGCCGGCTCAACGACCTTCCCCGCTTCTTTTTTGATCTTTTCCTCCATCGGCTCGCCCGCCGATTTTTGGTCTTTTTGTTCTTCCATATTTTTTATATTAGACCTACTGCGTAAATATTTACGCAACGAAATTTTCAGATTTCGCGCGAGCCGAATGAGGAATGTCTGCTCGCAGTCTCGTTTCGCGGAAACGAGGGAGGCATATTGGCTTAAATATGCCGACGATTGATGAATTCGGCGTAGCCGGAATAAAACGATTGCGGTAGGATAAGGTTTTGAAACCATCTCATTATATTTCACGCAAATGCTTGACTCAATTCTCAATCGCGCTTTTCCATCCTTCAATGTCTTCTCCTATTTGCAATAGAGAGCCCGCGCCGCCTCTGGCGATACGGACAACATATTTCCCGACCGCAAACGCACGCCCGTCTTTATTTCCCAAGAACTTGCCGCCGATTTTTTCAATCTTTTCGCGCGTTCCCCGGGTAAATTTCCAAGAATTTGCATCATAATCAATTTCCCCCAATTCTTTGATTTCTGCCAATAATTCATCAATTTCCTCGGGAGTAATCTTTAATTCCAACTGTTCGGCGGCATACAAAAGCTTCGCCGCCGCGCCCGCCCCCCTTTCCGAATTTTCCAAGAAATCCTCCGCTTCCTTGTCCGGAAGCGGAAAATCTTCAAAAGTTTTTTGGAGCATAATTTTAACCCTGCTATTTTATTAGACCTGTTGCGTAAATATTCCCGCGACAAGCCTGTTCATTGATTCTACCCCGAAATTGCCCGGAATCCAACAAGAGAAACCGCCCGGCAAAATCAAAACCGGACTATTTTATGGACCGATTGACGCCATCGCCAACCTTGCCATCCTTTGGTTGATTTTATGACACTTTTTGTTTATAGTATAGCCATTGCGCAGATATGCCGCTCTTTTGTTTTGATTTTGATTTTGTTTTGGTTTTGTTTTGGTTTTGGATTTTTATTTTTGGATTTGTTTGGGATTTCGATATTCGGATTTATTTTGGAGGGGTCGCATAGCGGCCGAGTGCGCGCGCTTGGAAAGCGCGTATACCGAAAGGTATCGCGGGTTCAAATCCCGCCCCCTCCGCCAGATTACCAAGTTTGAACCGAAGAAAAATAAGGATATTTTAATCAAAAAATATGCAAAAATGGACTTTATCGCAAATTGAAAAGGCCATTAAAGAACTCTCAGAAAAGGGATGGGTTAAGTCTAACCGTACGCACAACACCGGTATAGGTAAAACTCTTGAAGATTATTTGGGCATTACGGAGAATAATATTGCATTGCCCGATTTTGGAGTTATGGAATTAAAATCTCAGAGAGCCGGGACTATTTCCATGATAACTTTATTTACAAAGAAACCAGAAGGCATAACAAATGCAGAAATTTTGGCAAAATTTGGATATCCTGACCCTGAGTATCCTCAACACAAAATTCTTCATCAAACTATAGCTAACGGCAAGAAAAATATTCGCGGTTTTCATTGTCAGATTGACGAAAAACAAGGAAAACTACTAATCATGAAAAATAGAAAGGTGCTTGGATATTACACCTTAGAGTTTTTGAAACAAAAAGCGGCTGAGAAAATTGGAGACGGTTTGATTTTGGTATTTGCTGATTGTAAGAAGATAAAAAAGCAAGAATACTTTCACTACAAAGAAGCATGGCTTTTGAAAAGTATCGACCCGACAAAATTTTTGGAACTATCTAAGTATGATATTAGGCTTGGAGTTTATCGTAGCGGAAAGAATGCTGGTAAACCGCATGATCATGGATCAGCTTTTCGTTTAACCCGGCTTTCAGAAAAAACATTTCTCGTTTTGTTTAAGACCCATAAGAAAATTCTTTAGTTTTTTCTTAGTACAATAATACTCTCTTTATTCATTGTTTCTTCCAGTGCACCTACAATATTTGTTGGGGAGTTTTTGATTGGCATTCGTTTTCCTGGAATATTGCGAACGATTATGTCTTCGCAAGTAAAACCGATTTTCTCGGCAAGCTCAGCAATAATAAAATCTGTAGAAATTCTAACTTGTTTTACCAATCTATTGCCCACCACTAGACAAAAATATTTCTTTGATTTTAAGATTTTATATGCTTGCTTTAAACAATCATTTAATCCGATATAAAAACTCAAAACATCTCTTGCTCTCGCCTCATCTTGCTTTATTATTTTTTCTAGTGATTCTTTTAAATAATCAGAGGGAAGTGCATGTGTTAGGTTCTTCGTAGCTCTACCGCCAAGCAATTCATTGTCCACGCCTGAAGCATTATTTGGATTATCAAAGACATCAATCCACTGAGCAGAAAGACGAGAAAATTGCCCGTAAGCAACAGTTGTCCGACTATCTCCATATGGAGGAGAAGTAATAATACAATCTACAGAATTAGGTTTTATTCCATTATCTTTTGATGAATCTCCATAAATAATCTTTGTCCAAGTATTTTTATCTGCATCTTTGAAAAATTCAGTCATTCCCGCAATATTCTTTTCGGCATTCTTTCGGAAAATTCTGATTACATCGGGATCATGTTTTTCTAGTTTTTCCCCCTTAATGCGAACCAATTTAAATTCTCCGGTCTTTGTATTTGAGGAATAGCGAACCGTCTCACTAAAAGCAACTATTATGAAATTTTGAATCGATCTATCTTTTATTTCTAATATCGCCTTTTTTAATTTTGCAAGTTTAATGATCACCTTATCTTTGAACCAAAAATCAATATTCTTAAAATCCGGTCTTTTAATTTCGTCATCTTTTATCTTTTCAACTCTGTAGATCAAAGAAAGATATTCTTTCGTGAGTTTTTGTGGGTTGATAGGTGTTGTTTTTGCATGAGCAAGAAAAATAGCGAACGGATTAAGATCAATGCCATAGGCATTTCTTCCTATCAATCTACTTTCAACAAGAGCTGTGCCTGAACCACAAAAAATATCACAGATAGTATCGCCCTTTTTGCTGTATGTTTCTAACAATCTTCGCCCCACTTGTGGAATAAACATTGCAGGATAAGTATGTATTCCGTGAGTATAAGATTTTGTTTTTTCGCCCCTATAATCCCATGAATAATCTATCTTGCGGACATATTTTTCACCTCTTGATTGCCCTTGATCTAGTTGAGTTTCGAGATTGCGGATTATTTTGACAACAATGCCTCTAACTTCTACTTCATCACGATATATTGGAAACAAGGTTGGATTTGCCGGCTGTAATCTAAATTTTCCGTTCTCTCGATAAAGTTTTTTGAGTGTAGCTTCATTATCATCAATTACAGCGACAACAGTTTGACCATTTTCTGCTACTTCTTGTTTCCGTATAACGACAATATCACCGTCAAAAATACCTTCATTGATCATGCTGTTGCCTTGAACGCGGAGGGCGTAGTGTTTTCCTTGTTTTCCAATCTCATCTTTCGTGATTGTGATTGTTTCATCAGGAATTTCTATTGCCTCAATCGGTTGTCCGGCAGCAATCACTCCAAGTATCGGTATTTCAATAGTTTGTTTTGCTTCTATGGTTGAGACTGCACGGGGTTGATTATGTTCCTTATTCAAAAATCCTGCCTCTTGTAGCTTTGTGATGTAATAGTGGGAAGTAGAAACAGAGGCAAGCTTGAATTTTTGCTTTATTTCTTCAAGAGAAGGGGCGTAGCCCTTCTTTGTCTTGTAGATCTTAATAAAATCTAAGACATCTTTTTGTTTTTTAGTAAGCATATTATTGACGGGTAATTTTTATTAGGTGTATAATAGTATTATAGAAAATAAATAGAAAGTATACAAGTAGGAGTTATCCCCAACTATACTATGAGCTCAGAAAGCGAAAACAGGAAAATAATAAAAAGTCTTGGACAGAACAGATCGGAAGAATATTTAGCTAAGCTTTGCGATAAGACTTTCCTTTCTTTATGGAGCTATCCAAATCTTTACCGTGCAAAAGGCAAAGAATTATGTGATTTATTCATTATCTTTGGAGATCATATTTTGATTTTTTCTGATAAGACTTGCGAATATCCTAAAACGGAGAACCCAGAACTAAATTGGGAAAGGTGGTTTAGGAGAGCGGTTACAAAATCTGCAAAACAACTCTGGAGAGCGGAACAATGGATTAGGCAACACCCGGACAGAATTTTTTTGGACAAAGAGTGTTCTAAAATATTTCCATTCGATATAGACACAGCAAAAGCAAGAATTCACTTAGTACTCGTTGCGCGAGGAGTGGTTGAGGCATGCAAGGATTTTTTTGGTAGTGGTAGTGGAAGTTTAATGATTAGAAATGATGTTCAAGGCCTTCAAGCACACAACTCACCGTTTGTGATAGGCGACATTGATCCTTCAAAAACTTTCATCCATGTCTTGGATGACACAACTTTAGATATTGTTATGGGTGCGCTTAATACGGTATCCGATTTCACCTCTTACCTAGATAAAAAAGAAATCTTGCTACGTTCAGGAAAAACTATTTTTGCGACCGGAGAAGAAGATTTACTCCCGCACTACATGACTAAGATTAAAGATGAAGTTCATAATTTTGATTTTCCCGAAGATTCTGACGGGATCGCTATTTTAGAGGGCGAATGGGAGCGATTTTGTGAAAACCCTCAAAGGAAGGCACAGCTAAAAGAAGATGAAATCAGTTATTTTTGGGACACCCTTGTTGGCCAGTTCAATATGCATGCCTTGAATGGCACACAATACATGGTTTCCTCAGGAGGAATTAAGGATTCAGAAAAAGTTATGCGTTTTTTTGCCAGCGAGTCGCGATTTAAGAGAAGACTCCTTGCCAAAGCTGTGTTGGGTCTAGTTCAGAAAACGCCCGATAACATATGCGGTAGAAGATTTAGTATACCGCTTAATGAAGACGGTCCTTATTATGTTTTTGTGACATTTCCGAGAAAGAAGGAACACACAGAAGAAGAGTATCGTGCTTTTAGGAGCGAGTATCTAAAAGCTTGCTGTATGGTAGTTCGTTCGGTTTATCCTAAAGCTTACGACATAGTTGGATTTGCTACCGAATCAGGAAAATCTCTTGAGGGTAGATCAGAAGATGCGATGTATTTTGACGGTAGACACTGGGACGATGGGTTACAAACTGAGACAAAGAAATTACAAGAGAAACTCGGAATACTAGTGGAGCCGCAATATCATAAAATCCATGACACAGAGTTTCCTGATATACCAGAAAAGCAAATACCAAAGGTCGGAAGAAACGAAAAATGCCCTTGCGGATCTAATCTAAAATATAAGAGATGCCACGGTAGGAGTTAATCACCGTTGCCAAAAATTCCATCCGTCCAAGCGAGGGCGTAGCTATTATTTAACCGAATAATCCACCTCATTTTTACCTTTAACCAACTTTGGTTTAGGCGTCTCAAACCATTCAGGATGAACTTTGAACATTTTCCTTAATTTCGTTATACTTTTGTCAATATCCCTGAATTTTAGCCACCTTTTGGGTTCGAATTTCGGGACATCGTCACCGCTAAGTTTTATATTCGGCGAAAGACGCCTCTCAAATTGAAAATCGCATCCGCGAATTCCGTCCCGTCGGGGGCGGTTTTTGCAAGACTTGCGGCTTTGGATTAATATTGATGTAAGTAATCAATTACATAATCAATTACCGACTTTTTCAATTATGCCGGACAAGAAATCAAACGAAACCGCCATCCGCAAGTTAACCCGCATCGGCAAAATGTCAATCGGCCTGACCCTGCCGATTGATGAAGTGCGCCGGCTCGGCTGGCGCGAAAAACAAAAAGTGGTCGTGAAGCGCGTGCGCGGCGGCCTGGCCATCCGCGACTTTATAGAGGGGCCGCATTTGCCCGCAGAAACGCAAAAGCTATGGCTAAGATAACAAGCGGAAAAATTTCGAAAAGCGATCTGCGGACGATTCCCGGAGTGGGCGAAAGCATCGCCGGTGATTTGCGCAATATCGGGATTTGTTCGGTGGCGGATTTGAAAGGCAAGGATCCCCAAAAACTGTTTGAAATATCCAACCGCTTTGCCGGCAAGGCCCAAGACCGGTGCTTGCTTTATGTTTTCCGCGAGGCAGTCTATTTTGCCGAAAATTCCAATCCCGATCCGGAAAGGCTAAAGTGGTGGTATTGGAAAGACAAATAATATGGATGAAAAAGTAAAACAATACATTGGCAAGCAAAAATCTCCGCAAAAGGAAATTATTTTGGCGGTGCGAAAAATCTTTTTTGAAACCCTAAAAAATTGCGAAGAGAAATATGGCTGGGGCGTGATCGTTTTTTGCGACGGCAAGTTCTATCTGGCGGCGATGAAAGACCGGGTGCATGCGGGTTTTTCCATCGTCGGTTTGGACAAAAAAGAGATTGAATTTTTGGAAGGAAGCGGCAAAACCATGAGGCACATTAAAATCCCGGATTTAAAAAGCATTGACAAACCGAGACTGAAAAAACTGATAAAGCTGGTTGATAAAAAAGCCAAGTGCGTTAAATGTTAGAACTAAAAAAATGGAAATATCTTCATTTTGATAATTGCCGGCATGGCAGTGTCGCTGTATTTTGCCAAAGCGGCTTTACCATTGATATAATCAAGTTATATGAATAAAAACCAGAAACATCTAAATCATATAGACACTATTAACCTCGGATCCTATTATACCCCGGAGGTCATTGTTGATTTGGCTTATTCTGTTTTACAAAAAAATATTAAAGATATCAAAGACTTTTTAATAATAGATTCTTCTTGCGGTTATGGTTCGTTTTTGGCAAAAAAAAACATTGCCAAAAGATTGATTGGCGCAGATATAGATCAAAAAGCCATCTCTGAAGCAAAAAGGACAATTAACGGAGCTGATTTTATCTGCCAAAATTCTCTTTTAAATGTTAATCGTTCAAGTTTAACGATTAAAAATGATGAAAAAATCATAATTATCGGCAACCCTCCATATAACGATACCAATTCTATAATTCGTAATTCCATTAAAGACGCCTCTATTCAGGACAAAGTTGACACCGACATAAAAACTAGAGATTTAGGTATGTCATTTTTGTTGTCTTACGACAAACTTAAATCAGATTATGTTTGCGTTTTGCATCCTTTATCTTATTTAATCAAAAAAGCTAATTTCGCCCTGCTTTCAAAATTCGCCAAAAACTATAAATTGATTGACGGAGCCATTATAAGCAGTCATGAATTTTCTGATACTTCTCGCGGGATGGCTTTTCCTATTTTAATCGCCCTTTACAAGAGGGATGAACAAGGAATGAGCTATGATTATATCCAAAATCATCAATTTAAAGTAAGGAATGATGGAGCATTCCGTTTAAAAGATTTTGATACCATCGCCAACTATGTTCAAAAATATCCAAATAAAAAATTCTTAAATAAAAACGACAAGCCGGTGGCAAAGTTTTGGACATTAAGAGATATAAATGCCCTTAAACGAAACAGAACCTTTATTGAAGAGGATACTTATAACACCGTCCATGTGTTGATGGAGAAACTGCCTTATTATTGCTATATTGATATTTTTAAGCAATATACGGACAGAATGCCCTATTTTATCGGAAATTGCGATGTGATAATTGACAACGAAAAATTCGGAAAAATAAAAGAATGTTTTATCGCCCAAAGCATTCGCACAAATCCGGTGTTAAAAAATAAATTCCGATTTAGAGAAATTCCGGATGCCAAACTAAAAATAGATAACTATTTTAAAGAATTATTGGAAAATAAATTTGGGAAAAAATATGCCGCAAATTTTAATTAAAGAAGACAAACATATAATAGAAATACCAATTTTATTAACTGCTGTTAGCGGAAAGATTCGCATTAAAAACCGTTCAATCTTGAATGAGTATGGAACGCCGGTTGCAGTTAAAAGAGATGGTTTTTTATTGAGCAATTATGTTGAATGGCAAATTGGCTATGATGTGGTTAAAAAGGAAACAAAAAAGCTCGCAGAATCATCATTGCCTGAAACTGAATTTATTGGAGCAAATGGAAAAGCCAAATCACTTTATGAATTATCGGAATATATTTGGTATTTTCATAAATGGAATGCTATCGCCAGAAAAGAGTTGGAAAATGTTATCGCTTATCTTAATTCAACGCAAGATCATAATTTAATTGACAATAATTCTGAGTTGCAAATCGATCGTAGCCATCCGATTGAAAAAAGCATAAACGGATTTAATTTTGAATATACTCAGGTTAAATATCCTCTTTTAATTTACAAATTCAATGGATACGAAATAATTACCGAAATAAAAATCACCGAAAAGCAACATGCAGTTGGCACACAGCCAATGTTATATTTATGTTTCCCAATCACAGAATTAAAATCAAAAATTAATTTAATTGGGAGATGTGCCGAGACAAAAGAAATTGCCCATTTTGAAATTTCAGAAAGCAACATTAAAGTATTTTTGGAAATGCTAAAAATGTTTGGCATTCTATCCAAAAATCACAAACGCGATATTCTGCAAATTATCAACACGATCATAAATTCAAAGTAATTAAGTAAAATAATTAAAACAAAAATTGCATAGGTGTCACCTATACAATTTTTCTTGTTCTTAGATTTTGGCTAGATTGACATTTCGGTAAGGGCGCGGATGCGATCTTCCGCCGGCGGATGGGTTAAAAACAATTTGGAGAACCAGTTCTTTTGCTTGCCGCGAAACGGGCTGGCGATGTATAAATGCGCGGTGGAGTCTTTGGCGCCGCGCATCGGGTTGGGATCGGAGGCGATTTTTTGCAGGGCGCCGGCCAGACCTTCGGGATAGCGGGTCAACAGCGCCGCGGACGCATCGGCCAAAAATTCGCGCTTGCGCGAAATCGCCAGCTGGATCATCGTTGCCGCCAGCGGCGCCAAAATCGCCGCCGCAACACCAAATGCCAGCATCAGCAATCCGGCATTCCCCCGATCGTCGCGCCGCCCGCCGCCCCAGAAACTGAGGCGCAAAAACAAATCCGAAATAATGGCGATAACGCCCACCAAAATCACCACGATGGTTTGCAAAAGCATATCCTTGTTGCCGATGTGCGAAAGCTCGTGCGCGATCACGCCTTCCAGCTCGGTTTTGTCCAGCCGATCCAAAAGCCCGCGGGTTACCGCCACCACGGCGTGATCTTTGTCGCGCCCGGTGGCAAACGCATTGGGCTGGGCTTCGTTGATGATATAAATTTTGGGCAAGGGCAGTCCCGCGGCAATCGCCAAATTCTCCACCAGCCGGTAAAGTTCGGGATTATCGCGCTTTTCAATCGGGCGCGCACCCGCCATTGAAAGCACGATTTTGTCGCTAAACCAATAGGAGAAAAAACTTTGAAACACCGCGATCGCCACCGCGATATAGAGAAAAGACGAATCCCCCAGCGCCTGCGACAACAGCCACCCCAGCCCGACAAGAAACACAAAAAAGAAGGTTAGCAACAACCAGGTTTTTTTAATATTCTCATCGGCGTGGGTGTAGATGGTCGCCATAAAAAATGTAAAATTGAAAAATAAAAATGACAATGCAAAATTAAAAATTTAAAAAATGCCACGACATTTTACCATTTTTAATTGTCATTTTGATTTTTGATATTTACATTTTTAATTTGTTCCAAACCAAAACAAACGTGCATCGCTTATTCAAGCAACGCAAATTCAAAGATGAAATATAGTTTTATTTTTGCTCAAAGCTCACTTTGGGAACTTCGCGTTCGGCTTCGGCGGCAATTTCAAACAACTTCATCTGCTTGAAGCCAAAGACCGCGGCCACGACATTGGACGGAAAGCTTTCAATGGCAATGTTAAAGTCGCGCACATTGCCGTTGTAGAACCGGCGCGCCGCTTGGATTTTGTTTTCGGTGTCGGACAATTCGCGCTGAAGTTCCAGAAAATTCGCCGACGCTTTCAAATCGGGGTAGTTCTCCGCCACGGCAAACAAACTTTTCAACGTTTGCGACAGCGCGTTTTCTTTTTCAATTTTTTCCTCCGGCGTTTTGGCGTCCATCGCCGCGGAACGCGCGGCGGTAACATTTTCCAGCACCTGCTTTTCGTGCGCCGCGTAACCCTTGACCGTTTCCATCAGATTGGGAATCAGGTCATACCGGCGCTTCAACTGCACGTCAATGTCGGCCCACGCCTCTTTGGTGCGGTTTTTAAACGCCACCAGGCGATTATAGTTGAGAATCAGCCAGACAAAAAGCGCGGCGACAACGGCTAAAATAACGATTGTGGCAATTTCCATATTTTTTTTGTTATTCTATGCTTTATTTGATACTACTACTTTTGGGAAATTTTTAAAGCCCAATTGATTTTAAAGCAAAATTTTTGACATTTTTGGCAATCTCAAACGCTTCATGCGCATCATCCCAATTAAATTGCTCCGTAAACCCGCCGGGATAGCGGCTTTCAAAATATAAATTGGTCAAGACAAGCAAATCTTTGGCGAATTTTTCAACTTTGGGAAATGACTTTTTGAGCAAGTTCATTAACTCAACCAAGTCGTGCGTTTTTACCAATTCATTGCCATCGAACAAAAGCAATCCCTTTAAATATTTTTCCGCTATTTGTTGAGATAAAAACACACATTACTCGGCGAAACTTTTTCTTTCAAAAGCACATCGCAAGAAAGTTCGTCATCGCCGGCTCTTGCAAACCATTCCTTGGCAATGTCAAAATTATTCTTTATCATATAATAATTTGCCGCTTTTAATAATTTTACCTGCGAACGGATCGCCCAAGGACAGTCTCTCGCTCAAACGTTTTGGCGTGCATACTAAAATATCCATTCCTATTTGGCGATCCAAAAAATTCTCACCGATTTCCAGCGCCGCCCGGCGCGTTGATTTAATTCCTTTTTTCACCACCAAAAAATCAAGGTCGCTGTCGCGGCGCGGTTTACCCCACGCGAAGGAACCGAAAAGATAAATTTTCTCGGGCCGGTGCTTTTTTGCGATAATCGCGACAATCCGCTTTATTTCTTTTTCCGCCGCCTTATTCATATTATTTTAAACTTTAATATCCTTTTTGCCGGTGCCGCACGCCGTCAATTACCAGCGAACTATTGATAATCCTAAAAATTATTCGATAGCTACCCGACCGCAAACGAAATGTATCGGCATCGTAAGCGCCATGCAGTTTTAAAACATTAGGGCTCCGCAAAGGATATTTCGATCTGCAAACCTCTTCAATATCGGCAAAAACCTGCTTTTGAATTTCTTTTGGTAAACTCTTAATTTCTTTAACGGCGCGACGCGTGAATTGATAGTTAAACATGGAGAAATATTAGGATAGCCCCAACGATTTCTTTAATTCCCCGCCCTCGATTAAAGATTCTTTGCGCGCTTTTTTGAAGCTGTGATTTATTCTCACGGAAATTTTCGGCTTGGAATAGGCGACCAAATCCAAAATATCGCCAAGTAATTCTTTGGTTAGCAATTTGGCCGGTGCCAGTACTCCCCGTAAATTATTATCATCAATAACAGTTATTTTCATAAATTTTGATGCTTTTATATATGATCCTACTATTTTGTTATTATACCCTATTCCCCCCATCCTTGCATCCTTGACATTTTTTATTTTTTATTTTTTTGAGTAATGCCGCCGGCATAAATCGCCGGCGGAAAGACAAAAAGGCGAAGATCTGCGAACAATTCGGCAACAGACCCTTTAGCCGATTTTTTACGCGCGCGCCCAAATTTCAATTCAAAAAAGTTTTTATTATCAATGAAAAAAGATGATTATCGCAGATCTGCCAGCCCGATATTCAAACCAACGGGGCGGTCGGGAATGAGATGGCGGGAAGTCTTTTGCGGCAGGAGTTTGCCCGACAGCCCCGCGAACAGCACCTCTTTTTTGGAAATTTTCTCGCCGGCGCGCCAGCAAGCGACGCCGATTTCGCCGCTTTGGTAATCCACCAGACAGCACGGGCAAAAGGCCGCGCCCAGCGACAAAAGAGAATTCCAGCGATGGTGGCCGTCCAAAATCACCAATGTGTTTTTGTCCGCGATTATCGGATCCTTAACGCATCCGTCTTTTTTGATTTCCGCGCGCAAATTCTTCAAATGCAGAGGGCAAATTTCTTCGTGGGGCTTTAACGATCCGATGGCAATGTTTTTGATTTGATATTTGGGCATTGTAATAAAATTAAAACCGCTTGCTGAAAGCGGCGGGCAAATTTTTGAACCTTGAACCTTAAACTTTAACAAAAAACAAAATCGCCGCTTTGCGAAAAAGAGAATATCAAGCAACAACAACAATTTTGACCGGCAAAAATTTTCATATTTTTTAACGATTCGGCACTGCCAGCAAAGCAAAGCGGGTAAAATAGCGGTCAAGCGATTCCAAGTCGCCGCCATAAATTTGTCCGCCCAAAACCGCGTCGCAAAAAGTTTCGCAAGCGCGGCAAATTTCTTTTTTGCGCCACTTGCTCCAGCGCTTGTCGGACAAAGTCAGATAAAACAAATCCAGCGCGCGCGCCGCGGCGTTCCAAAATTTCGCTTCATCATTGCCGCAAGACCGCCGCGCCCGCCCCACCTCGCTGCCGATATTCCCCAATTGCTGGGCAAGCGACAGCTCAAACCACCTCCCCCGCGCCAAATTTTGATGCAAAAATTGACCGCTCATTTTATCAAATTGGAAATAATTTCAATTATCTTTTTTTGAATTTCAATATCATCAACCCCGCGCGTGCGATTGCCAAAGGCCGGTTTTAAATTGACCATTGAATCAAACTCAACAAAATCATCGCCGGATTTTTCAGGATAGAGATTGACGCCCCAAATGTTTTGATGGAGGGAGTTTTCCTTTTCAAGAAGCAATTCCAGCTCATCCATATGTAATTCCCCGCCAATCGCCATAACGCCTTTTTCAACATCAATCACGGCTTTCACCATATCGCCAAAACCCTCCTTGGCAATTTGTCCCAATTCCACCCTGCCGATCGGCTCTTTAATGATTTGGATTTTCATATTTTGCGTTGCCTCGTTTCCAAAATACCATTTTGCACCCGTCCTTTCAATCTTGACAAGTTCCCTATTTTATTTGCCGCCAGAATACCCCGGGACTCTGCCCCAAGGCAGTTTATTTTTATCCGCCCAAACGCAAACGCCCCCTTGCGGGAGCGCTTGCGCAATCTCTAATGATTAATGATTAATTATTAATTATTAATTATTAATGATTAATGATTAATGATTCTAATAGCCCATATCCATTCCCCCCATACCGCCGCCCATTCCGGGCATACCGCCGGGCATCGGGGATTCTTTTTTGGGTTTCTCCACCACCATGGCTTCGGTGGTCAGCAGGATGGACGCCGCGGAAGCCGCGTTCTGGATCGTGGCACGCACCACTTTGGTGGGATCCACCACGCCCGCGGTCAACATATCTTCATACTTCATTTTCGCCGCGTTGAAACCCACGGTGCCGTTGTTCTGGCGGATCTTTTCAATCACCACCGCGCCTTCCACGCCGGCATTGGCCGCAATCTGGCGGATCGGCTCTTCCAGCGCGCGTTTTAAAATGTTAATACCGATGGCTTCTTCGCCATCAACCTGAAGCTTGTCCAGCGCTTTGGCGGCATTCAACAGCGCCACGCCGCCACCGGGAACGATGCCTTCTTCCACCGCCGCGCGGGTCGCGGACAGCGCGTCTTCGGTCTTGTGCTGGCGGGCTTTTTGCTCAATCTCGGTGGCCGCGCCGACTTTGATCACCGCCACGCCGCCGGCCAACTTCGCCAGCCGTTCCTGCAATTTTTCGCGGTCAAACTCCGACTCGGTCTTGGCAATTTCGTTCTTGATTTGTTTGACGCGGTTTTCAATCAATTCTTTGTCGCCCTTGCCCTCCACGATGACAGTTTTCTCTTTACCCGCCACCACGCGCCGCGCCGAACCCAAATCCTTGATCGTGACATTTTCCAATTTCATCCCCAATTGCTCGGAAACCACCGTCGCGCCGGTTACCGCGGCAATGTCTTGCAACATCTCCTTCTTGCGGTCGCCGAATCCCGGCGCTTTCACCGCCAGCGCGTTGAAAATACCGCGCAATTTGTTGACCACCAAAGTGGCCAGCGCGTCGCCCTCAATGTCATCGGCGATAATCAACAGTTCTTTTTTGCCGGTCTGCATCACTTTTTCCAAAATCGGCAAAAGTTCGGGCAGGGAAGTTATTTTCTTTTCGGTGATCAGGATGTAGGGGTCTTCCAGCGCCGCCTCCATTCTTTCGGCATCGGTCACCATATAGGCCGAAGAATATCCCCGGTCAAATTGCAATCCTTTGACGATTTCCTTGCGGATGTCCAGATTTTTTGATTCTTCCACGGTCACCACGCCGTCTTTGCCGACTTCGGTCATCACTTCGGCGATCAGATTGCCCAATTCCGCGCTTTCGGCCGAAATGGTGGCCACTTGCGCCATCTCTTCCTTTTTGGAAATCGGCTTGGACATTTCTTTCAGGCTCGCCACCACCGCGTCCACGCCCTTGTCAATGCCGCGTTTGATCGCCAGCGGATTGGCGCCGGCGGTCACATTCTTCAATCCCTCGGCAATCAGCGCCTGCGCCAAAACGCACGCGGTCGTGGTGCCGTCGCCGGCCATATCGTTGGTTTTTTCGGACGCCTCTTTGACGATTTGCGCCCCCATATTCTCGGTTCTGTCCTCCAATTCAATCTCTTTGGCAATGGAAACGCCATCATTGGTGATCACCGGCGCGCCATAGGACTTGTCCAAAACGACATTGCGCCCTTTGGGGCCCAAAGTAACCTTCACGGCATTGGCCAGTTTGTCGGCGCCCGCCTTGAGTTTTTTGCGCGCGTTTTCGGAATAAACGATTTCTTTAGCCACAGTATTTTAAATCCAAAGCTCAAATGATAAATGTCAAATCAAGCCCAAAATTTAAAATCCAAAAAATAAATTTCTCTTTTTGGCATTTGGATTTTGGATTTTGTTTGACATTTGGATTTTGACATTGGAAATTTCAATTTTAGTCTTCAATCACCGCCAGAATATCGTTCTCTTCAATGATCAGATATTCTTTCTCTTCGACTTTGATTTCATTGGAGCTGTATTTCTTGAACAGCACCTTCTGCCCGACCTTGGCCGACATCGGAATTATTTGGCCTTGTTTGTTCTTTTTGCCCGGACCCACGGCCACCACCTTGCCCTGCTCGGGACGCTCCTTGGACGCACTGTCGGGCAAAAGAATGCCGGATTTGGTTTTTTCTTCGCTTTTGACCGGCTCCAACAAAACATTGTCTGCACACGGAGATATCTTCATAAGATTAAATCCTAAATCCTAATATCTAAATCCTAAACAAATTCAAAATTAAAATTTCAAAATTTAAAACATGAATAATCTGTTTTGAATTTTAATTTTTAAAATTTGGATTTGTTTAGAGTTTAGGGTTTGGAATTTAGAGTTTTAGTTTATTATCAGTCGCGACCGCCGACTGCTAATTGTTATTTATCCTTTTGCGAAAAATTTGTCAAATCCTCGTTTGCGCAAAAAAAATGGCGACATCTTTCAGTCGCCGCATTGGCAGTTATAAGTCGCCGCGCCGGCGGGTTGCATACAATGACCATTGCCAGGCGATTATTGCAAGCCCGAAAAAAAACACCGCGGCAATAAATGAATAAACAATAACAATCGCCTGATCATAAACGAAAATTATTTCCTTTTCACTTATTCTCTTAAGGCTGAACCACCTTGGTCCGGAATAAAATTCCGACCACTTCACCGGCTTTGAGTTCATCCCCCAAAAGACGACCGAGACGACCGAACTTCCGTTGATATGATAGCATCTCTCATTCTGAAAGGCTGTCACTATCATGCTTTTAGCCGCCGGTAATTGCCCGATGAAATAACTTTCATTTGGAGCAATCACCGGATTGGTGTCGGCCAGCATCGCCCGATGCCATGGGTCGTTATTCGCGGCCTCCAAGGAAACGAATTCAATCCCCCTTATGGCCGCCGACTCATTGATTGCGGTGCTCCGAGGCACCGCAATGTCTCCGGGCGGGAAAAAAACCGCCTCAATGATATAATATCCGAAGATTAACGCTCCGAGGGCGAAAAATATCGCCACCACTTTACTTCCTTTCATAATTAACCTCCAATGAACTTTGGCACCAAAATACAATAAAATAACTATTTTGTCAAATTTTTGGTTGAGTAAGCGCGCGCCGGGAGTTTGTATTTTAAAGGTCTAGCCCTCGCGTCCTCGCGAGGGCTAGACCTTTCACAGAGAATTCGGCGGGTGGACGCATACACTTGGTTGATTATAATGAAAGGATTTGATAGAATGCGGTTATGCTGGGAAAACTCATTATCTATACCGCAGGGAGCGGGTTCGGGCTTTATTTGGCCGTCAATCTTGTTCCGCAAATCAATTATTCGGGCGGATGGCCGACATTGGCCGCCGCCGGTTTTTGCATCGCCTTGCTGAATTTGACGGTCGCGCCGATCTTAAAAATCCTCTCCATCCCCCTGCGCATCTTGACTTTAAATCTATTTAGTTTAGTAATAGATATGTCAATGGTTTGGCTGGCCAACGCGCTGATCCCGGAATTGACCATTGCCGGCATCGGCCCGCTTCTGGCGGCCACCGTTATTATCTTATTGTTAAATTCAATGCTATGGCTGATCTTATCTCCATCGTTCAGATCGTAATTTCGGCGGCTATTGTCGGCCTGGTGCTTTTGCAACAGCGGGGCGGCGGCGGCCTCGGCGGCGCGTTCGGACAAGCCGGCGGCGCCTATTCCACCCAGCGGGGCGTGCAAAAAAAGATTTTCAATCTCACGATCGTCTTGGCGGTCATCTTCATCGGCCTGGCGATATACAACCTCTTCCAGAGATAATTTTCAATTTATAATTTTCAATTTACATTTTTCAATTTTCATTGAATTTTTCCCGCCAAAGGCGGCGACAATGTTCCAATTTGCCAAACGGAATACGGAATACATTTGCATTCGCATTTGTTTAAAAAATGTTCCATTGACAATTGATTGAAAACTGACAATTAAAAATTGAAAATTTGAAGTTAATCAATGAAGTTTCCCTCATTGGCCCATTGGAGGCAATTTTTTAAAATTCTCTCGCGCAAGGAAAAGATTGCGTTTTTCGTTTGCGCGGCTTCGGCAATCGCCGGCGGCGGAGTTTTGATCGCCGCGCTCCATCAAAAATACACCTTGGTCATGCCCGCCGATACCGGCAGTTACACCGAAGGCGTGATCGGCCGGCCGAGATTTTTGAATCCGGTTTACGCCGTTTCCCACGGCCCCGATCAAGATATTGTTGAACTGCTTTTTTCGGGACTGCTGGAATACGACTCCGCCGGACGGATCGTCCCGGGATTGGCCGACTATAATGTTTCCGAAGACGGAAAAGTCTACGAGTTCCGCATCAAGGAAAGCGCAAAATGGTCCGACGGCCGGGAAATCACCAGCGACGATGCGATCTACACCGTCAAGATCATCCAGGATCAGGCCTATAAAAGCCCTTTGCGGCCGCAGTGGATCGGCGTGGAAACCGAGAAAGTTTCCGAAACGGTTTTCCGCTTCAAATTACAAAATCCCTATTCGTCTTTTCCCGAAAATTGCACGCTCAAGATCATTCCCCGCCATATTTGGGAAAACACAACCGCCGACAACTTCTCCCTGTCGCCGAACAATCTGAATCCCGTCGGTTCCGGACCCTATAAATTCAAAAGGATCGTTTCGGACAAAAGCAACATCATCACCGCCGTTGAATTGGAAAGAAATTCTCTGTTTTCGGGGCCGGCGCCGTTTTTGCGGCAGGTGAATTTTGCATTTTTCAATGATTATGAAGCGCTGGCGGCGGCCTTCAAACAAGGACGCGTTCAAGGTTATGCGCCGCGCGAAAGCAATGGTGCCGTGCCCGCCGGCGCGGTAGGATACAATTATTCCATTCCCCGCTACTTCGCCGTTTTCTTCAACCCCAAGAAAAACGAGGCGCTGGCGGACCCGGCGGTCCGCAACGCGCTGGCGCGCGCCGTGGACAAAGACGAGATCATCCGCGCGGCGCTCGGCGGCCATGCCGCGGCCGTGGATTCGCCGATCGCAGGCATCAATCCGCCGGAATCGGCGCCAAAATATGATCCCGGGGAAGCGGCACGGCTTCTGGACGAAGCCGGTTATACGCGCGGCGAAGACGGCGCCCGCATCAAAACCGCCAGCAAAAAACCGGCGTTCCAATTCACGAAAACTTTGGTCAAGGGTTCTTCGGCAACCGCCGAAATACAGGAATTGCAAAAATGCCTGGCGCGCGAGGTGATGCCCGAATTGGAAGCCACCGGAAGTTTCGGCGACCAAACCTTGAAGGCCGTTAATCTTTTCCAGGAAAAATACCGGCAGGACATTTTGGATCCCCAGGGATTGAAAGACCCCACCGGCGACGTCAAACTCGGCACGCGCGAAAAATTAAACCAAGTCTGCTTCCCTTCCGGCGACAGCGCCACGAAACTGGAAATCACGCTTGCCGCCGCGGCTCAGGAGCCGTTCGCATCGGCCGCAAAAATCATCAAAAAGCAATGGGAAGAAATCGGAGTGGCCGTCAATATCCGGGAAATTCCCGTCGCCGACATTGAAAGGGACGCGGTCAAGCCGCGGGATTATGAGGCGCTGTTGTTCGGGCAAGCGCTGGGAATGATCGCCGATCCGTATCCTTTCTGGCACTCAACCCAGATTGCCGATCCCGGGCTGAACTTCGCGATTTACGAAAACAAAGACGCCGACAAACTACTGGAGGAAATCCGCGCCGCCGGCGACATCGCCGCGCGCGCCGAAAAATTGACGGCTTTGCAGAATCTGATCATCAAAGATTCTCCGGCGGTGTTTTTATATAATCCGGAATATCGGCACATCGCCGCCCAGTCCGTCAAAGGCATGAAATCCGGCCCGATCGCCGATCCCTCGCGCCGCTTTGCCGGTATCGCCCAATGGTATACCGCCGCCAAAAGAATTTTCAATCCCGGCAACTAAGGCGCCTAAATGATGCGAAAAAATTGCTTTTAATTTGAAAATTTGCTATAATGGCGTCAACCAACCAAAAAAACGGCTCCTAAGGAAGTTTTCCTAAACGATTTTCCTTGTTTTGAGGAATGTCTTTTGTCGCGATAAGTCATAAACACAAATCCATATGCATTCGTCGCCGAATGAATCTCAAAAAGAGATTACTAAAGTGGTAATTCCCGCCGCCGGCTGGGGCACGCGATTTTTGCCCGCCACCAAAGCAATGCCCAAGGAAATGTTGCCGATCATTGACAAGCCGGTGATCCAATACGTAGTTGAAGAGGCGGTCGCCAGCGGTATAAAAGACGTGATATTGATCACCGGCGGGCAAAAGCGCGCCATTGAAGATCATTTTGACCGTTCCGGCGAGTTGGAAAATTTCCTTGAATCCCAGGGGAAAACCAAGGCGCTGGCCGGCATAAAAAAGATTGCCGGTCTGGCAAATTTCATTTACCTCCGGCAAAAAACCGTCCAATACGGCAACGCGCTGGCGGTGATGGCCGCCCGGCCGGTAATCGGCAACGAGCCGTTCGCGGTAATGTGGGGCGACGAATTCATCTCGGCCGATCCTCCCCGCTTGCAACAAATCATTGACGTCCACCGAAAATACGGCGGCATCGTGATTTCCGGGGTGCGGATTGAATCGCAGGACGATGTTTCCCGCTACGGCATCGCCGATATGGAACCGGTGGAGGAAGGAATTTTTAAAATCAAGAAGATCATTGAAAAGCCCCTGCCGCCGGAAGCACCCTCCAATCTGGCAACCCATGGCGCTTATATCCTGCCCCCGGAAATTTTCGGCATTATCCAAAACTTGAAACCCAGCAAAGGCGGCGAAATCTGGCTGATTGACGCGATCAACCAACTGATTGACGGCGGCTATCCGGTTTACGCCTGCGAAATCAAAAACGGTAAATATTACGACACCGGCAACAAGACCGAATATCTGAAAACTGTCATTGAATTCGCGCTCAACCACCCCGATTTTTCAAAAGACATCAAGGAATACATCAAAAACCTGAAAATAAATTAAACTAATTTTCAATCTTCAATTTCTAATTTTCAATGAATTTTCAATGAATCAATTATCAAACAAGAAACAACTCATCTGTTTGAAAATTGGTTAATTGTAAATTGGTCATTTATTGTAAATTGAAAATTGTTAATTGAAAATTCTCCCGCCCTCAAGGCGGGAGGCGCATGCGGGCATGGCGGAATTGGCAGACGCGCACGGTTCAGGGCCGTGTGAGTAACATCATGGAGGTTCAACCCCTCCTGCCCGCACCAATGAATTTTTGCAACTTCAAATTCATAATAAATTATCGCCGTTTGCCGGCAAACGGCCGGCGGTGATGCCGCAGACGCGGTAAACGGCAGGGCAAAAGCCCGGCCAGATGCCGATTTTGCGGTTAAAACAACCGAAGGCTTGCTGTTTGAATATTTTTCGCGATAAAGTGCAACTGCCCGAAACAAGGCAAGTGCGACCGTTCGCCTGTTCAAACAACCGGCCGACCAAAACGCGAAACGCGAAAAGAACGATTGATAAATGTTCTTTTGCGGATCGCGGTTCTGAAAATAAATGCACAATAATCCGATAAATCCCGGCGGCGGACGGGCAAAAAAACCCGCCAAAGCTCCGGCGCAGTCCTTTGACGGCGCACTGGAAGCGATTTTGGGTACACTACCCCGGCCCCAAAAAACCGGCGGCAAGGCCGCACCGGCGGCGGCGCGGCAAAGCGGCCAAAGACGCCGCGGAGGCAATAAACGTTTTCGCGTAAACCCGCGGCAAAATCAAGTTCAAGCCCAAAGCCATTCCCAGCCTCAAGGTCGCCAAAACAATGACGGACGCTTGCGCGTCATTCCTTTGGGCGGCTTGGGAGAAGTCGGCCGGAATATGACGCTTTTGGAATACGGAAATTCCATCTTGATTATGGATATGGGTTTTCGTATGCCCGGCGAAGATATGCCCGGCATTGACTACATCATTCCCAATATTGATTATCTGAAAAACAAGGTTAAAAATATCGTCGGCGCGGTTTTCACCCATGGGCACTATGACCACATCGGCGCCGTCCCCTACATCATTGAAAAGATCTGGCATCCGGGATTCCGGATGATCGCCTCGCCGCTCACGCGCGCCATTATTCTTAAACGGCAAGATGATTTTCCCTCCTGCCCGAAGCTGGACATTGAGTCCGCCGATGACGGCGCCCGCTTCCAGCTGGGACCCTTTGAGGTGGATTTTTTCCGTATGAACCACAACATTCCCGACAATTTCGGCATTTTTGTCAAAACTCCGGTCGGCAACGTGATCAACACTTCGGATTTCAAATTTGACGACCATCCCATCAACGACAAGCCGGTGGATTTTGATCGTTTGCGCGCCATCGGCGCCCGCAAGATATTGCTTCTTCTTTGCGACTCCACCGGCGCCGAAGAACCGGGCCATTCCCTCTCCGAACAGGAAATCTTTGAAAATCTGGAAAAAATCTTTCGGGATGCCAAAGGACGCATCATCGCGGCCACTTTCGGATCACTGCTTAACCGCGTCCAACAGATGATCCATCTTTCGGAAAAATACGGCCGGAAAGTCGCCATTGACGGCTATTCGCTGAAGAACAACGTTGAAGTCTGCCGCCAGATGAAATATATCCGTGCCGAAAAAGGCACCTTTGTCCAGCTTGGGGAAATCGCCAACTTGCCCGACGAACAGACAACGGTCATCTGCACTGGCGCCCAAGGCGAAGCCGACGCGGCGCTGATGAAAATCGCCAATCGCGAGCACCGCTTTTTGCGCTTCAAGAAAAACGATTCGGTGATCTTTTCCTCATCGGTGATCCCGGGCAACGAACGCACCGTGCAGAACCTGAAAGACAACATCCTGCGCCAGGGAGTGAAAGTCTATCACTATAAAATGATGGATATTCATGCCGGCGGGCACGCCAAGCAAGAGGAATTGAAAGAAATGACGCGCTTGATGCATCCGAAATTCTTTATGCCCATTCACGGACAGTACTCAATGCTGGCGGCAAACGCCGAGCTGGCGGTCGCCGCGGGAGTTGCCGAACAAAACATTCTCGTGGCGGAAAACGGACAGATCGTTTCGCTGAGTCCTGACGACATTATTCTTGAAAAAGAAGCCGCGCCGTCAAGTTTTGTGATGGTGGACGGATTGGGAGTGGGCGACATCGGCGAAGTGGTTTTGCGCGACCGCCAGGTTTTGTCGCACGACGGCATGTTCGTGATCGTAACGGTGGTTGACCGCCTCACCGGCAAAGTGAAGGGATCTCCCGACATCATCTCGCGGGGATTCGTTTATCTGCGGGAATCCAAGGACCTGCTCAAGGAAACGCGCACCCGCACCGTGGAGATCATCGGCCGCGCGGTTTCAAACAACGGCGCGGTCAACTGGAATCATGTCAAGGAAGAGATCCGCGGCAAAATCGGCGATTTTCTTTTTGCCAAAACCGAAAGAAAACCGATGATATTACCGGTTGTTATAGAAGTATAAAAAACACTAATTTTCAATTTACAATTTTCAATTGACAATCGATTTTCAATGAACCAATTTTCAAACGAACACGCCGCATTCCGTTTGGTTCATTAAAACATTGAGACATTTATTGAAAATTGGATTTTGAAAATTGAAAATTATTATGCGAATTTTTTCCGGGATTCGGCCCACCGGCGACATTCATCTGGGAAATTATTTCGGCGCGATCAAGCAATGGATTTCCCTGCAAAACCAAAACGATTGCGTTTTTTGCGTGGTTGATCTGCACGCGATCACCACACCCTACGATCCCAAAAAAATGCCGGCGCAAATCATCGGCTTGGCCGCAGACTATCTTGCCGCCGGCCTTGATCCGGATAAATGCGTTTTATTCGTGCAATCGCACGTAAAAGAACACGCCGAACTGGCATGGCTTTTGGGCACCATCACGCCCATGGGCGAATTAAAGCGAATGACGCAGTTCAAGGACAAATCAAAACAGCACCCCGAATACGTCAACGCCGGGCTGTTCAACTATCCGGTGTTGATGGCCGCCGATATCTTGCTGTATAAAGCCGGCGGCGTGCCCATCGGCAAGGATCAGCAACAGCATGTGGAATTGGCGCGCGCAATCTGCCGGTATTTCAACGGTAAATTCGGCAATGTTCTGAAAGAGCCGAAAGAAATATTTTCCGAAGGCCAAAAAATAATGTCATTGGCCGACCCGGCAAAAAAAATGTCCAAAACCGGCAATCCCAAAGGCTGCATCGGCCTTTTTGAAGATCCCGAATCAATCCGCAAAAAAATTGCGATGGCGGTCACCGATACTCAAAAAACGATCAAATACGACCCCAAGAAAAAATCGGGCATCGCCAATCTCCTCGTTATCGCTTCGCTGGCGGCCGGCAAGCCGGTTTCCGAGATTGAAAAAGAATTTGCCGGGAAAAATTACTCCGAATTCAAAAAATTTGTTGCCGAAACGCTCATTGCCTATCTGGAGCCTTTGCGCCGCAAGCGTCAGGAACTGGCCACCCGGGAAGTTTATGTTAACGACATTCTCAAACGCGGCGCGGCCAAGGCTCAAATAATCGCAACGGAAACTATGCGCGAAGTGAAAACCGCCATGGGACTATGACAAAAAACTGCCGGTTTTAAAACCGGCAGTTTTTTGTTAAATCCAAAATTCAAATGTCAAATGTCAAATCAAGCCCAAAGTTCAAAGACCCAAAAAGGGTGCGGATTTATTTTTGACATTTGGATTTATGATTTTGTTTGACATTTGGATTTTGTCATTTGTCGGAAGCCATCAGGGGTCCAACCCCTGTCAAATTTACAGGGGTTGGACCCCTGGAGATTTAACGCTGGATCCATCCGTTAACAAATTCTCTGATCGTTTCCGGAGAACCGAAAACTTTTGTTAGATAATCTCTGTTTGAAACTGAAGGAAAATTTTTCTTTTCGATATAATCCATATAGCTCGACCAGCGGTAATTTTCCAAAAAATCAATGGCTACTTTTTTGTTGGCAATGCCCCTCTCTTTCCAACATGGCTCAACAATTGAAATCGGATTCGCGTGTATATAAGTAAAAACCGTCTTTAAGTATTCGTCGCCATCAATATGGCGCGCTTTGAATCTGCCCTGAAAAAGGTGGCCAATACGATGATATTTATTGTTAAAATAAACCGTATAGCCCGAATTAAACTTTTGCATAAAAATACTCACTCCCTCGGATTTCAACTGCCGCAAAAGCAAATGGATGTGATTCGGCATAAAAACAAATGCTAAAATCTCAACCAATTTGTCTCTTTTGTCGATTTGCAATCGCTCAATCATCTCCGTCGTTATTTGGCGTTTTAGCTTTTCCCTCTCTTTTCTTTTTTCCCGTATCGTCACCGATTCAACCGTATTGAATTCGTAAAGCGAAAAGATCCCGCGCCATTTATCGTTTTCATCAATAAAAACACTTCTCCCCTCAACCCCGCGGATTGTTATATGATAGATCTCATTTTCCAAAAATTGTGGCCTTTTGCTTGGCATAATTCCATTCTATTTCAAATCTATCAGGGGTTCAACCCCTGTCAAATTTACAGGGGTTGGACCCCTGGAGATTATTTCAAATCAAGGAATTTATAATGCTCATTAGTGATGGGGAGGCCGCAGTCGGAAAATATTTTGAGGGATTTTTGTTTGATTTCTTTCAGCGCTTCCGGCGTAACTCCTTCAAATTTGCATTTGATCACCGGCGCGGTGTTTGACGCGCGCGCCAACGCCCAGCCGTCGGCAAAATTTATCCGCGCGCCGTCAACATCAATAAAATCGTATTTATTGTCGCGCAAATATTTTTGCAATTTCTCAATCACGCTGAATTTGACATCGTCGGCGCAATCAACATTCAGTTCCGGACTGGCAAAATAGCGCGGCAAGGAATCAATGTAGGCGGCAAAATCATTCTGTTCGGACGCCGCTTGCGCCAATTTCGCCGAGGCAAACACCGCGTCGTCCACCAAATAATAGTCCAGGGGAAACGCGTAGTGAAAAGTAATCTCGCCGCCGAAAACCGCGTTATGTTTTTTGACATTCTCGCGAATGGCATTGTGGTGCGACACGGAAAACATCGGCTGGCCTCCCCGGGCGCGCACATCGTCAATGAACGCTTTGGAAGCGCGCATACAATGCACCACCGCGCCGGTTTTTTGCGCCAGCGCCTGGCGCGCCAGCACCAGCAGGGTATCGTCGCCGTTCGCCGCGCGGCCGCGATTGTCAATAATACCCACGCGGTCGCCATCGGTATCATAGATAAATCCCATATCGGCACCGGTTTCTTTCACTCGCGCTTCCAGCGCCGCGCGGTTTGCCGTCACATAAGGATCGGGCATATGATTGGGAAAGGTGCCGTCAAAATCGCCGAACATTGTTTCAACCTCGCATCCCAATTTTTCAAACAGCCTTTCCGGCAAATAGCCGCACGCGCCGTTGCCGGTGTCCAAAACAATTTTCAGCGGCCGGTTGAATTTGATTTTTGACGCGACATAGTCAATGTACTCCGGCGACAGGTCGGATTCGGCAAGCTTGCCTGCGGACGCGCCCGCGCCGGAATTTTTCGCCTCCAATGTTTGCGCCGCGCGCTTTAATCTCTGCAACGACTCGCCCATCAATTCCTCGCTTTCCGCGCCGCCGTCGCGGCGGCCGTGATAAGTGAGGCCGTTGTGATGGGATGGATTGTGCGATCCGGAGATCATCAGCCCGCCGTCATATCCGTAATGCATAATGGCAAAATACCATAACGGATCCGGCGCGATTCCCAAATCAATCACAACGCGCCCGGATTCCAAAAACGCCCGGCGGGCAACCGCCGCCAGCGCCGGCGAACTGGGACGGGGATCCCGTGCCAAAACCACCCGGCGCGAAGCGGGATAAAGATCGCAAAACGCCCTCGTGGTCCAATAAACCGCGTCTTCGTTCAATTCGTCGGGGTAAGTTCCCCGGATATCATATCCGCGGAAAATATTGTCTTTGATCATAATTTGAGAAGATTATTTTACCGGATTATTTTACCAAATTATAACACAAACAAGCATTATTCCAAGCCACTCGCTGAGTCTAAAATTAAAGGGGACTATCCCTCGTTACCGCGAGGGGTAGTCCCCTTTAATTCTGCATTCGGATTCTCTGGGAAGGGTCTAACCCTCGCGATTACGCGAGGGATAGACCCTTTAAATACAAATACCCAGTGGCCGGTTACTATTTCAATCATGATTGACGGAAAGGATTTTTAATGATAATATGTTGCCATAATCCAAGCCATCTCCCATCCGAAAAATGCGGACGGGACCCGTTAACAGATGGCCGGAAAGTAAATATGATGAAGCACTACGAATACACTTATCTGACGCGGCAGGATATGTCCGAGGACGACGCCAAAAGTTTGCAGGATAAGATCGGGTCGTTTGTCACCGGCAAAGGCGGCACGATCGTTGATGCGCCCAAAGCCCGCAAACAACGGCTGGCCTACGCGATCAAAAAACAAAACGCCGCGTATGTGAACACGATTTTGTTTTCTTTCGGCCCCCAAAATCTGGCGGACCTCAAAAAAGACATTGCCGGAGAAACCGAAATTCTGCGGGGATTGATTTTGGCCTACGATCCGAAAAAAATGGAAAAAGAAGTCCGCCGCGGCCGCCCGGCAATCGCCACTGCGGAAGCGCCGGCCGAGACACCGGCCGAGACGAAGCCGAAATCGGAAAAAACTTCTCCAAAAGAAAAAATGCCCGCCGAAGAGAGTGAAGAAAACAAAAAAGACGCGCCGGCAGAACCCGCGCCGGCCGCCGCGGAAGCGCCGGACAAGCCGAAGCGCCGGACAAAGATCAAGGCCGAATTGCGCGACATTGAAGAAAAACTGGACGAAATCCTCAAATAAATTCATAATTTTTAATTCATAATTTATAATTTTTAAACAATTTTTAATTTAAAAATTTTAAAATTGGATTTTGTTTAAAAATTTCAAATTTCAAATTAAAAATTGCGTTTGATGAATCTCAACAAAGTATTTCTCATCGGCAGGTTGACGCGCGATCCGGAAATCCGGGTGATGCCCAGCGGCCAGCAGGTGGCCAATTTCGGCATGGCAACCGACAGCTTTTACACCGACAAGAATTCCGGCCAGCGCCAGCAAAAAACGGAATTTCACAACATCGTGATGTTCGCGCGGCTGGCGGAAATCGCCGGCCAGTATCTGAAAAAGGGATCGCTGATTATGCTGGAAGGCCGCTTGCAGACGCGCGATTGGACCGATCAGGCGGGCAACAAACGCTATCGCACCGAAATTATCGCCGAAAATATGCAAATGGGGCCGCGGCAAGACGGCGGCGGCCAGTCGTCGTCGGCCGAAAGCTACGCAACCGCCGCCGCGAGAGTCCCGGAAGACAGGCCGGCGGTAAAGTCCGCCAAACCCGCCGCCGCAAAGGCGGAGCCGGATATTCCCATCATTGAGGAAGACGGCGATATCAACGTGAAAGACATCCCCTTCTAAACCAATAAATTTCCAATTTTCAATTTCCAATTTCCAGCAAATTTTCAATGATTCAATGGCCAAACAAAATGCGGCATTATCGTTTGAAAATTGAAAATTGAAAATTGCGAAGCGAATTATATGGCTTGCTATTTTTGCCAAAAAAACATCCAAACAATTGATTTCAAGGACACCGAGATTCTCCGGCATTTCACTTCCGGAACCGGCAAGATCCGCCCCAAAAAGAAAACCGGCGCCTGCGCCACGCACCAGCGCCAGATCGCACAAGCGGTCAAACGCGCCCGCTTTTTGGCCCTGATGTCCTAGGGAATCGCAAAAGATTGACAATCAACAAAAAATCCGCTTTCGGCGGATTTTTTGTTGATTGATGAATGATTATCAATGATCAATGATAATTGATCAATTATTAATTATCAATTATTGATTATTAATTATTAATTATTAATTATCAATTATCAATTATCAATTGATCGCTAATCTTTTGAATCGTCAAAAGTGGCATCAATTTTCACTTTTAATTCGGATTTTATTTTTTCCAGAATTTCGGAATTTTCGCGCAAAAATTGTTTTGATTGTTCCATTCCCACCCCCAGTTTTTGCTCGCCGAACATTATCGTGCTACCGGATTTTTTGATTACTTCCAGACTTAACCCCGTGTTGATCACGTCGGAAAATTGGGAGATGCCTTCGTTGTAATAGATGTCGTATTCCACCACTTTGAACGGCGGCGCCACTTTGTTTTTCACGATCTTGGCCTTCACGCGATTGCCGATAATCTCTTCGCCGTGCTTCAATTGGCCGATGCGCTTCAATTCAATCCGCACCGACGCATAGAATTTCAGCGCCATGCCCCCGGGCGTGGTTTCGGGATTGCCCCACATCACGCCAATCTTCATCCGCGTTTGGTTGATGAAGACCACGATGGTATTGGTTTTGGCCGCCACCGCGGAGAATTTGCGCAAGGCCGACGACATCAGCCGCGCCTGCAAACCGATTTGCTGGTCGCCCACTTCGCCGTCAATTTCCGCGCGCGGAGTCAATGCCGCCACCGAATCCACCACAATAATGTCCACTTGCCCCGACTTCATCAGGGTTTCCACAATTTGCAAGGCCTGTTCGCCCGAATCGGGCTGGGAAATCAAAAGATTGTCCACGTTGACGCCGATGCGTTTGGCATACATCGGATCCAACGCGTGTTCGGCATCCACAAACGCGGCCGTGCCGCCCTTTTTCTGGGCTTCGGCCAGAATGTGCAACGACAGCGTGGTTTTGCCCGCGGATTCGCCGCCGTAGATCTCCACGATCCGGCCGCGCGGAATCCCGCCCACGCCCAGCGCCATATCCAGCGAAATGCAACCGGTGGGAATCACGTCCACATCCACTGCCTTGACATCTTTCAACGTCATAATCGCCCCCTCGCCGAACTTTTCGCGGATTTCGTTCAGCGCCGCCTGCAACCCCTTGTTTTCATTTTCCTTGCCGGCCTTCACCTTGTCGCCTTCGGAAATTTTTTTCTTCTTCATAAATTTGGCAATGATTATTAACGCTAACTTTGCCGGCAACTTTTACAGGCAACGATCTCCCGCTCAATTTTGATGATCCGCTTTTCAAATTCCGCCAATGTTTCTTTATCCGCTTTCTTTTCCTCCAATCTTTTCAATTCGGCTTTTATTTCCGCCAGTTCGCCTTCAATGCGAGACAAATATTCAATGACGGTTTTATAACTGCTGTGCATATCTCTCTCCAAAAAACCAACCTTGGCTTCCAGATTATCAACCTTGGCTTCCAGATTATCAAATCTAATCTCAAGTCTGTCCATCCGATTTTCCATTGAATCAAATCTTTTGTTGACCCTTTCAAAACCGCGCTCCATCATTTCGCGCGTCATCAAATTATCTTCAGCCACCAATTTAATTTGATCGCCCAGATTTTCCACCAGCACCATCAGCCGCTCTTCATAAGTGGAATCATTCTTGGGTAAAATGTTTTTATCGGTCTTTTTCACCATATTGAAATCACATTCGAAAACCGCGCCAAAAGCGCGAAAATCAAGGAATCAAATGATTCCAATGATTCCCATCGCCAGTGCGGGTTTGCCGTGCGATGTGAACAACAAAAAATATTATCTGCCGGTATCATTGATTATAATACCATTTTCTTCTTACCACAAACATTGACAAATTTGCATTTTCTATTTTTGTATTTTATATCAACTATTAGTTAAAATTTGGCCATAATCGATTAGACTTTCTGCCAGCCGTCGTCGCCTTGCCCGCCCTCAACCTCGTTGACGTCGCCCGACATTCCGCCGGGGATATCTCCCGGAGAGTCAATCACCGACACCAGCACATCGCGCGGCTTGGCGCCGTCGCCTTGCCCCACCACCCCGCGCTCTTCCAGCAGATCAATCAACCGCGCCGCGCGGGCATAGCCCACGCGCAGGCGCCGCTGTAAAAACGAGGCCGAAGCTTTGCGCGCCTGCACCACCACCGTCTTGGCTTGCTCATACAGCGGATCGTCGCCAAACCCCTCGCCGGCGCCTTCCGGCACGCCGAACATACTGCCGCCGCCGTTATACTCCCGGCCGGGCTCGCCCATCATCAGGCTTTCCAGCACTCCGTCTTCAATTTTGAATTCCGGCGGGGAATTGTTTTCCTTGATCCATTCCAAAACTTTCTTGCTTTCCTTTTCGGAAATATAGGGCCCCTGGATGCGTTTGGGTTTGGGATATTCCGAAGACATAAACAGCAGATCGCCGGCGCCCAACAATTTTTCCGCCCCCGAAATATCCAAAATCGTGCGCGAATCAATCTGCGACGCCACCTGAAACGCCACCCGGCAAGTGATGTTGGCCTTGATCAGGCCGGTGATCACTTCCACGCTCGGACGCTGGGTCGCCACGATCAAATGAATGCCCACCGCCCGCGCCATTTGCGCCAGGCGCACGATGCCCGCCTCAATTTCCTTGCCCTTGGTCGCCATCAGATCCGCCATTTCGTCAATAACGAAAACGATATAGGGCAGGGATTCGTCGCCGTCCTTGGCGCATTTCTCGTTGTAACTGGCAATGTTTCTTGATTCTTTTTCGCCCAAAATGTCAAACCGGCGATCCATTTCCGCGATCGCCCATTTCAGCGCGGCAATCGTTTTGTTGACGTCAAAGATTACCGGCGTCAGCAAATGCGGCAGTTTGTTGTAGCCGCGCATCTCCACCCGCTTGGGATCCACCAAAATCAAGCGTAGCATCTCCGGCGGATTGCGATAAAGCAGGGATGTCAAAACGCTGTTCAAAAATATGGTTTTGCCCGTGCCGGTCGCGCCCGCCACCAGCAAGTGCGGCATCCGGGCAATATCGGAATAAATGGGACTGCCCAGAATGTCCTTGCCCAGAGTGATCAGCAGATTCGCCGGCGATTGGGCGAATTGGTCGGTATCCAAAAGCTCGCGCAACCCCACGCCCGCGCGGCTTTTGTTGGGCACTTCCACGCCCACCAGTGATTTTCCCGGAATCGGCGCTTCAATGCGGATCGACGAACTGGCCAGCGACAGAGAAAGATCGTTGGACAGCGTCGTGATCTTGGAAAGCTTGATGCCTTCGGCGGGCTTGAGCGCATACTGCGTTACCGACGGCCCCACGATGATTTCCGGCGACATTTCCACCGGAATGCCAAAATTTTCCAAAGTTTTTTTGATGATCGCCGAATTCTGCTTGACATCGCCGGCCAGCGGCGCCGAATCACGGCAATCCAAAAGATCCAGCGGCGGCATTTTATATTGGGCTTTTTCCATCAGTGCGCCGCGCGCCGCCGCGGATTTTTTGGCGGCGGCCGACCGGCCGTTGTCGTTTTTCGGCGCCCCGCCCCGGGCACTGATCATTGAAAATTTGGGAATGGCAATCGTCGGCGCGAAAGGTTTTTTGGAGGTTAAAGTTTCTTTTTCGGGCAGGGCTTTCTTTTTGAGCGCCAGTGCCGTTTTTTTGGTTTCTTTTGCGCCCAATGCCGGTAGGCGGAATTTGGAAAGATCCGGCGCCGGCCGTCCCAAAAGCCACCAAAAAACCATCGCCCCCGCCGCAAAAAACGCCGCAAAAAACGCGCCCGCAACCCAGGAACCGAACAAATTAAACGCCGGCAGGCTCAGATAATAGCCGATGCCGCCCCCGCCGCGCGCGGTATAATCAAGGTTTGCCAAAAAGCCGGCCGCGCCGGCCAGAAACAAGAGCGAGGCCAGCGACAGCGACGCGGCAAACCGCGCCTGTTGGGAAATTGCGCAGGCGGCGCCGGCGGCGAAAAAAATCGCCGGCAGTAAGAATGCCGCGCCGCCCAGCGCGCCGCGCAGTCCGGCGGCGAGCCAGTTGCCGATCATCCCCGCCAAACCGAAAAACCCGAGCGCCAAAACCAGCCCCGCCACCGCGAATAAAATGCCGGCGGCCCATCGTCTGGTGCGCCCGGGGAAATGGAACAATTCGGGAAATTTGAAATTTTTTTTGACCCGCCCGCGCGCGCGGCGGCGGTGGTTTTTTTTCATACGCAGAATTATGAAAAATCAAAATTAGAAAATAAATATTACCGGGGAAGTAGCGGTATTTGATACCGCTAAAATTTAGCGGTATCAAATACCGCTACGATTCTTCGGGACTTCGCCATCTTCGGCCGGCGATGTCTCTTCCGTTACCGCCGCGCCGGCGCCGAATCCCGTGCCCGCGGGAATCAGTTTGCCGATGATCACGTTTTCCTTCAATCCGTCAAGACGGTCTTCCAGCCGCTCCAAACCGGCCTTGATCAGCACCCGCGAAGTTTCCTGAAAGGACGCCGATGAAAGCCATGACCCTGTCGTGAGCGCCACTTTGGAAACGCCCAGCAATACCGGCACAAAGTCCACCGGCCGCAGTTTTTGCTCAATCAGCCGCTTGTTCTCTTCCAGTACTTGCTTCAATTCCACCACCTCTTTTGGGGTGAACAGGCTATCGCCGGGATCTTTGATCTTCACGCGGGAAAACATTTGCCGGATGATCACCGCCACGTGCTTGTCGTGAATCGTTGCCCCTTGGGAACTGTAAATATGCTGAACTTCCCGGAGAATGTAGCGTTGCACCGCATCGCGGCCCACCAGCTTGTAAAGTTCCTTTAAATCCAAACTGCCTTCCCAAAGCGGCCGGCCCTTGGTAATTTCGTCGCCGGCGCGCACCAAAACGTTAACATTGCCCGGCGCCGAAAATTCAATCGTCTGAAAATTCGCGGCGCGCGACGGCACGTCTTCTTTCTTGTCCTCGGCGGCCTTTTTCCGCTTTTTGGCTTCTTTTTTGCCGTCTTTGGGCGCGTCCTTGGATTTGATCTTGATCCTGATAATCTTATTTTGGCCCTTTTCGGAAATGACTTCAAGCACCGTGCCGTCCGCCGGACAAATCTCGGCTTTCCCGCCGGGAATCCGCGCTTCAAAAATTTCTTCCACGCGCGGCAAACCGGAAGTGATGTCCGTGCCCGAAGCCACGCCGCCGGTATGGAAAGTCCTCATCGTCAACTGAGTGCCCGGCTCGCCGATGGACTGCGCCGCGATGATGCCCACCGCTTCGCCCAGCCGCACCATCTGGTTGTTGCCCAAATCCCAGCCGTAGCATTTCTGGCACAATCCTTTTTCGGATTTGCACGACAGCGGCGTCCTGATCCTGATTTTTTCAACCCCCGCGGCGATCAGCCGGCGGCCCGTCTCCCAATCAATCATTCCCCCCTTCTTGATAATCGTTTCCTTGTCGGACTTGACGGTTTCGGCGCAAACATGGCCGACGACCTTATACAGGAAATTCTGCCCGATTTCTTCGGATTCCTTGAGATAAATCTCCATTCCGTCGGTATCGCCGCAATCCTCTTGGCTGATGATCGCTTCGTGGGCGACATCCACCAGCCGCCGCGTCAGATAACCGGCGGTGGAAGTTCTCAACGCCGTATCCACCGTGCCTTTCCGCGCGCCGTGGGTGGAATTGAAGTATTCCAACACGTCCAATCCCTCCTTGTAGGAATTTTTCACCGGCAATTCAATGATGTCTCCGGACGGATCCACCACCAATCCTTTCATTCCCGCCATTTGCACCGGCTGGGACCACGAACCGCGCGCGCCGGCATCAATCATCTGGTAGACCGAGCTTTCTTCCGACAGGGTTTTGGGCACCAAATTCTCAATCGTCGCCTTGGTTTTGGACCAAATTTCAATGATCTTGTTCTTCTTCTCGTCTTTTGACAAAAGTCCCTTTTGATAATAATCTTCGGTTTTTTCCACCTCCTTTTCCGCCTCCTTGATGATGCCGGCCTTTTCCGCCGGCACGTGGAGATCATCCATTCCCCATGAAATTCCCGACAATGTGGAATATTCAAAACCGAGTTCCTTGATGCGGTCCAAAGTATCTTCCACCGTTTGCACGTTGTAGTGGCGGATCACGTCTTCGGCGATGTTTTCCAAATCTTTGACTTTCACTTTTTGGTTGACGAACGCAAAATCTTCCGGCAGGGTGCGGTTGAAAATAATTCGGCCGACCGTGGTTTCGGTAAAACCGGGCGCCGACGGCTTGACGCCGCGCACTTTGATCTTGGCGCGCATATCCAAATCCCCGAATTCACAGACCATCACGGCTTCGTCGGGACCGGCAAAAACCTTGCCCTCGCCTTTCGCGCCGGCGACTTCGGCGGTGAGCCAATAACAGCCCAGCACCATATCCTGATAAACCGTCACCACCGGCGTGCCTTTGGCGGGTTTTAACAAGTTCAAGCTGGAAAGCATTCTTTCCCGCGCTTCCTTTTGCGCCAGCGCCGACAGCGGCAGATGGACCGCCATCTGATCGCCGTCAAAGTCGGCGTTGAACGCCTTGCAGACCATCGGATGGATTTGCAGGGCCTCGCCTTCAATCAGCACCGGATAGAACGCCTGAATGCTCAACCGGTGCAGGGTGGGAGCGCGGTTGATCAGCACCAGTTTGTCTTTCACCACCTCTTCCAAAATCGCCCAGATTTCGTCGGTTTCGGCTTCAATCAGCCGCGATGCGCCGCGGACATTGAATGCCATCTCTTTTTCCAAAACGCGGTGGATCACGAACGGCTTGAACAATTCCAGCGCCATTTTCTTGGGAATCCCCACTTGGTTGAGCCGCAAATGCGGGCCGACGACAATTACCGAGCGTCCCGAATAATCCACGCGCTTGCCCAAAAGATTTTGGCGGAACCGTCCCTGTTTGCCCTTGAGCATATCGGCCAAAGATTTCAACAGCCGCCGTCCGCCGGTGGTCGCCTGCGTGGTGGTGCCTTTTCTCATTCCGTTGTCAATCAGCGAATCCACCGCTTCCTGCAACATTCTTTTTTCGTTGCGCACGATCACTTCCGGCGCGGCGATCTCCTGCAGATATTTGAGCCGGTTGTTGCGGTTGATGACGCGGCGGTAAAGATCGTTAAGATCGGAGCTGGCATATCGGCCGCCGTCCAGCTGGACGATCGGGCGCAAATCCGCCGGCAGAACCGGCAGAGCGGTGATCAGCATCCACTCCGGGCGGATGCCGGCCTGATGCATTCCCTGCAAAAGTTTCAGACGGATGTAAATTTTTCTTTTTTCCTCGGGCGTCGCGGTTTCCAATTGAACTTTCAGGTTTTTGACCGCCTCGGCCAGATCAATCTTTTCGCACAGCTTGCGGACGGTTTCCGCGCCGGTGCCGGCCGAAAAACATTGCCCGTATTTGAGCGACAAATTGCGGTATTCGGCTTCCGAAATCACCCGCATAAATTCAATGGACGCCAATTCCGATTTGGCGCGGTCGCGCGCATCGCGCAGTTCGTCAAGGATCGCCTGCAAAGCCTTTTGCGTTTCTTTGTCGCTTTTTTTCGTGTTCGGATTTTGGGACTCAAAAAGCCGCTTTTGCGTTTTGGTTTTTTCGTTGAATTCCGCTTCAATCTCGGCGGCGATCTTTTCTTTTTCTTCATTGTCCACCGAAACGATGATATAGGCGGCAAAATAGATCACCTTCTCCAGTGCCAGCATCGGCAAATTCAGAACCTGGCCGATGCGCGACGGCACTCCCCGCAGAAACCAGATGTGCGACACCGGGCAGGCCAGTTTGATGTGGCCCATCCGCTCGCGGCGCACGCTGGACTTGGTCACTTCCACGCCGCAACGGTCGCAAACGATACCCTTGTAGCGCACCCGCTTGTATTTGCCGCAATAGCATTCATAGTCCCGCTCCGGCCCGAAAATGCGCTCGCAAAACAAGCCGTCCTTTTCCGGCCGCTGGGTGCGGTAATTGATGGTTTCGGGCTTGGTGATCTCGCCGTGGGACCAGGAAACGACTTCCTCGGGAGACGCCAGCTTGATCCGAATTGATTCTAAATCTTCTACTCTCATGTTAAAAAATTTTCAATCTTCAAACCTCCAATTTTCAATGAATGTTCCAATTTTCAATGTTTCAAACGAATAAGATGCGTTTGTTTAAAAATTGGCTCATTGAAAATTTATTGAAAATTGATAATTGATAATTGAAAATTAGTTTAGCTAGCTGGTCTCTCTTTTACTTCCACGCTCAATCCCAACGACTTCAATTCGCTCACCAAAAGGTTGAACGATGCCGGAATGTTGGGATGGCGGATGTCTTCGCCGCGCAAAATGGTTTCATAGGTTGCCGCGCGACCGGCGATATCGTCGGATTTGATGGTGAGCATTTCCTGCAGAGTGTGCGCCGCGCCGTATCCTTCCAGCGCCCAGACTTCCATTTCCCCGAACCGCTGGCCGCCGAACTGCGCCTTGCCTCCCAGCGGCTGTTGGGTGATCAGCGAATACGGGCCGATACTGCGCGTGTGAATCTTGTCTTCCACCATATGCACCAGCTTCATCATATAGATATAGCCCACGGTGATCTTGCCCGGAAACGGCAATCCCGACCGGCCGTCAAAGAGTTTTTCCTTGCCGTCTTCGGAAAGGCCGGCCTTTTTCAATTCCGCCTTGATGTCGGCTTCGGTCGCGCCCGAAAGCGACGGCGTCACCGCGTGATAGCCGAGTTTGTGCGCCGCGTAGCCGAAATGAGTTTCCAAAATCTGCCCCAGGTTCATGCGCGACGCCACACTCATCGGATTGAGCACAATGTCCACGGGCGTGCCGTCTTCCAAAAACGGCATCTCTTCCACCGGCAAAATGCGCGAAATCACGCCTTTGTTGCCGTGCCGGCCGGCCAGTTTGTCGCCGGCGCGCACCTTGCGCAATTCCGCCACCTCAATCTCAATGCGCTTGATCACTCCCGGATCAAGCTTGTGCCCCTGTTCGCGCGAGAAAATCTTCACGCCGACGACGCGTCCCCGCTTGCCGTGTTCCATCACCAGCGAAGTGTCTTTGACATCCTTGGCTTTTTCGCCGAAAATTGAGCGCAGGAGCCGCTCTTCGGCGGTGAGCTCCTGCTCCCCCTTGGGAGAGATTTTTCCCACCAGAATGTCGTTGGGCTTGATCTCGGCCCCCACGCGCACGATGCCTTCTTCGTCCAAGTCCTTCAATTTCTCTTCGGAAACATTGGGGATGTCATAGGTGGTGGTTTCCGGACCCAGTTTGGTTTCGCGCACGTCGCAGGCGAAATTTTCCATATGGATGGTGGTGAATTTATCATCCGCCACCAAGCGTTCGGAGAGCAAGATCGCGTCCTCAAAATTGCCGCCGCGCCAGGAAGTGAACGCCACCAGCAAGTTGTGCCCCAGCGCCAGATGGCCGTCGGTGATGCCGCCGCCGCCGCAAAGCGCGTCGCCCTTTTTGACTTTTTGCCCTTTTTTGACCGCCACTTTCTGATGAAAGCACGTGTATTGGTTGGTGCGCAAAAAGGTGCGCAAATAATAAGTTTTTTCGCCCAGTTCCTTGTCGTCGTATTTGACGGCGATGTGCCGTCCGTCAACTTCGGTGATCACGCCCGTGCCTTCGGCCGGCAGGATATGCCCCGAATCGCGCGCGATCCTTTCTTCACTGCCGGTCATCACCAGCGGCACTTCGGGCAACAACAGCGGCGTTGACTGGCGCTGCATATTGGAGCCCATCAGCGCGCGGTTGGCGTCGTCGTTCTGCAAAAACGGAATCAGCGATGTGCCCACCGAAAGGATCTGCTGGGGGGAAACGTCAATGTAGTCAATTTCTTCGCGGGCGCAAATGCCCGGCTCTCCTTTGATGCGCGCCTCCAATTTTTTGGGAATGATGTTGTTGTTCTCGTCCAGCGGCGCGATCGCCGTGGCAATGTTGTATTTCTCTTCCTCGTCGGCGGTCATATAGACCAGTTTGTCGGTCACTTTGTTTTTTTTCACCTCAAAATAGGGAGTTTCCAAAAATCCGAAATCGTTGATCTTGGTATATGACGCCAAATAGCCCACCAGGCCGACGTTCGCGCCTTCGGGAGTTTGGATCGGGCAGATCCGGCCGTAGTGGGAGGGTTGCACGTCGCGCACTTCAAATCCCGCGCGTTCGCGCGTGAGCCCGCCGGGGCCGGTGGCCGCCAGGCGGCGTTTGTGCTCCAGCTCGGAAAGCGGATTTTCATTGTCCATAAATTGGGACAGTTGCGACGACGAGAAAAATTCCTTGATCACCGCCATCACCGGCCGGGGATTGATCAATTGCAGGGGCGACAGCTCCAAAACATCCAGCGTTGACATCCTGTCCTTGATGATGCGCTCCATCCTCATAAAGCCCAGCCGCAGGCGGTTCACCAGCAGTTCGTTGAGCGTGCGCACGCGGCGGTTGCCCAAATGGTCAATTTCGTCGGGTTTGGCGGCCGGATCGTTGTTGAGCCGGATGATTTCCTTGATCACCGCCACGATGTCGTCCACCGTCATCACGCGATCCTTCATTTCCACCACGTCGTTTTTCTTGTCCTTGGGCTTCAATTGCGGCAGGCGTTTCCACATTTTCCAGCGCCCGACTTTGGAAAGATCATATCTTTCAAAATTGAAAAACATATTCCAGATCAGTTCCTTGGCGGTGTCGGCGGTGGTCAGGTCCCCCGGGCGCAGGCGCTGATAGATCTCCACCAGTGCTTCGGCCTGGTTGTGCGTGGGATCTTTTTTGATGGTTTCTTCAATAAAATCAACTTCGCCGTTGTTGACGTCGGCAAACAGTTCCTTGATCGCGTTGTCGTTGTCAATGCCGAACGCCCGCAAAAGCGTGGTCGCCGGCACGCGCCGCTTGCGGTCAATCTTCACGCCGATAAAGCCCGTGTGGGCGGTTTCAAATTCCAGCCACGAGCCGCGGTTGGGAATGATCTTGGTGCCGAAAAAATTCTTGCCGCCGATGTTTTGGGCGGAGAAAAACACGCCCGCCGAGCGGATTAATTGCGAGATGCAAACCCGCTCCACGCCGTTGATCACAAACGTGCCCCTTTCGGTCATCAACGGAAAATCGCACAGAAATATCTCCTGCGTTTTGGTTTCTTTGGTCTTCAGATTCACCAGCCGCGTCTTGACCCGCACCGGCGATTCATAGGAATCGTTGTTCAAGCGCGCGTCCAGATCGTTCTTGTGTTTGGGCTTGTCCAGCTTGAAATCGTCAATCCAAAGCTCCATTTCCTTGCCGGTGTAGTCGCGGATGGGCGAGATCTCGGTGAACAATTCCCGCAAATCGTTGCCCCAGAACATATCCCAGCTCTCTTTTTGCAACACCAGCAAATACGGCAACGGCAAAGAAACTTTTGCCTTGCCGAAATTTTTTGTTTTAAGGGCCATATAACTTAAATTAAAAATTAAAAAATCAAAGTTAAAAATCTTTTTGGGGTCTATCCCTCGGCTTGTCCCGAGGTAATCCGAGGGATACTGCGAGGGTTAGACCCTTTCAACAGCATTTAAGATATTCCCCCTGATTTTTCATTTTGATTTTTTAATTTTAAATTTGAAAGGTTGGCGCGGCAAAAAAGCAAAAATACCCTTCTTGGTTTTCAGGGCATATTTTGCTCAAAATTATGAATCAACGGCAATCAAAGCGAAAAAATGAGTTAGCTCTCTCACAAGCATTGATACTAGCAGACATTTCCCAATCTGTCAAATTTCCCCCGCACCGCCCAAAGCAACCCATCCAAAGCGAAGGTCTAACCTTCGCATTAACGAAGGTTAGACCTTCGCGAGCCTCACAATTCCGTGCGCTCAAGCATTATTCCAATCATTTTGATTGATCCCGGCTTGTTTCAAAATTTCTTTCAAAAGGGGAACTCCGATAACATCCTCCTTGTGCGGCGACGGAATGCTCACCTTCAATTCGCCTTTTTCACAAAGCAATGCCGGCCGCCGGAAATTGGCCCCTCAAACCCGAGTTTTTTAAATTTCTTGATCAGAATTCGCCGTGAAACCGGATTAAGCATATTGTTCCGCCATGGATTGCTTTGTTTTGGTTTTTGGCATCGCCAGCCCGGGGATTGAATCACCGTCGGACAATTTCAACAAAATCCATTCTTCCAAAACTTCCTGCAATTCCCGGCGGCAATCTTCCAAATTTTTTGCGTTGGCCCAAACGCCTTTCACCCCGGGAATTTCACCAAAAAAAGTCCCGTCCTCCAGAATCTTATAGCTCGCTTTTTTCAACTGCTGTTTAATGTATTGAGTGATCATATTTGCATTTATCATTTATCATTTGAGGCCCGCAATCAGTCCCCGGCCGGTTTTTTGGCAATCTCGGACAGGACAAATTCCTTGATTCTTTGCGCCGCCGCGTAGGCGTCTTCGGCCTCCTTCCACGATAATTCCGCCATTTCCCCCGGGTAGCGGTCAATGATATACAGCCGGCTCAATCTGCGCAATTCTTCGTCAAAGACCAAAATGTTTTCCGCCGAAGGAGCAATCAGCGAAGCAATCCTTAACAAGTCATGAATCTTGGGATATCCCTGTTTATGAAAAACCAACAATCCTTTCATATATTTTTCCGCCATTTGTTGCGCCAAAAAACCCACCCAATTGGATGTTCCGTCTCGGTGTTTTAATATTGACTTAATATTCAACTCGTCTTCATCGGCTTTCCTCACCCATTCCTGCCACAATTGATCCGCGGGAAGTTTATCTGGCATATAATAATTTACCTTTATCAATAATATCAATCACAAACGGGTCTTGCATTTTTTTCCTCTTGTCCACCTGCTCCGGGGTATAAACCAATAAATCCATCGCAAACTCCCGCGGGAAAAAAAGCTTGTCAACATCCTCCATCCGCTTCAGCATCGGATCGTCGGTTTTTTTGATGATAAAAAGATCAAGATCGCTGTCTTCGTGCGGGTGCCCCCACGCATAAGAACCGAAAAGAATGATCTTTTCGGGTTTGTATTCGCGGGCGATCTTGTCGGCAATCGCCTGTATTTTTCGCTTGGTTTCTTCTTTCACCATATCTTCATCCTACCAAAACCCAAAACCCCGTCAACCTCTCATAAAACCGGCATCCCGGGGGGTCGTCCGGGGTCGTTCCCCGGGGTCGTTCCCTTTTGTAATCAAAAGGGTGCGACCCCTCCCAAAAATTATTATTTATCAATGATCATTTATCAATTATTAATTATCAATGATCAATGATTATTTCAAATGCGTGGCCAGCCCGGCGTTGTAATCCTGCATTATCTGCTCCGCCGTCCGCGCGTAGTTATAAACCTTCACTTCATCAAGGTATCCGTTAAAATCAAAATCGCCCGCCACCGTTCTGGCGCCGATAACACAGCTTCCGGTGTTCAGAATGCTATCGGTTGCCGCCGTCACTCCTTTCTCAACCCCGTTCACAAAAAAGCGGACATTCTGCTTGTCATAGACAACGGTTGCATATTGCCATTGATTTAATGTGATTGAATTTGCACTGCTTACCGCTTGGATCGTCCCGGCGTATAATTTTAAGCTATTGCCGTTATAAAGATAAAAACACCAACCGCCGGTCCCGCCCCGGCCAACGATATGGCCCGCAATGCCTTCGCCCAAAGTTTTTGGATAGATCCAGGCGCTTGCCGTCATTGACTCGGCGATATTCAAACTGGAATCCGTGCCGCAACTAACAGAATCGTCGGCGCCGTCAAAGCTCAAGGCACTGCCGCGCTTGCCTTCCACCCAGGTCGGGCCGTTGGTCAAAACTCCGGTGTTGTTGTTCCCCGAAACATCAAACGCCCGCGTCCCTTCGCCCTCGTCAAAATCCCACTGCGCCACCGGCTTCCCCTGATTATAATGATACCTCACCTCCTCGGCGCTCAACGCCCGATTGTAGATTTTCACCTCGTCAATCTTGCCTTTAGCCGTTGTTGAACCGATTGATAAAGCATTAGTTGTGTTTTCCATTGAAACATATCCATCCGCCGAACCTGTCGAGCTCCCGCCCGATAATTGATTCCCGTTTATGTAAAAATTTATACCGTCAAAGCCATTGCCGTCATATGTAACAATTAAATGCACCCATTTACCTTTGTAGGTATTTGATAAGCAAATGGGACTTTTGGCTATCACGCCGCCGCTACTGGCGTCGCGCAAATAAAGCCTTAAACAATTACTATTAGTTAACAGATATTCATTAGTTTTTACCACGATATTAAAGCTATTTATCAAATCATAATTTATCCATGATTCTATGCTAAAACTCCCGTCAGTGGCTCCATCTCCAAAAGTTAAACTGTCGCTGTCAGCAACCCTCACATAATCATCTTTGCCGTCAAATTGCAGGGCGGTGCCGTTTTTGCCTTGGGTCCATTGGGGGCCGTTGATGCGGGTGCTGGTGAGCGTGCCGTGGTTGTTGTTCCCCGAATTATCATTCAACACTGATCCATTTCCTTCATCCATATCCCAGTTGCCCACCAAGCCATAGTCCATACAGCTCGCCGGATCTTCGGAACAAGTTTTCCCGCTCGGCCCCAAATGCGCCGCCATCCCGGCATTATAATCCAACCGAATCTCCTCTTCCGTCCTCGCGTAATTGTAAATCCGAACATCGTCAATGAGGCCATTGAAATATGCGCTTGACTGCTGTCCGATAGTTAATGAGGTAGTGCCGGTAAGTATCGTGCCGTTATACGGCACGGATTTTTTGGGAACGCCGTCAACATAAGTTATAACATTGGTTCCATCCGCCACCAAAGTTATATACCGCCACGCTCCGACAGAAAGAATGTTATTGATATTTCCGCTGTTTATCGCTGTTCCATCGCTTTGATAAATACGAGTGCTTAAAATATCGGCATCGGCGCCGCCTTGCCATATCAAACCAAATCCGTTGGCGCGTTTTGACAAAAGGCCGGGGGTAACACCGGTTCCCGCGCCATTTCTCTTCGCCCACAACCCAACGGTAATTTTTGATGTCGGGTTCAAGCTTACGGAATTGGCCACCGAAGCGTAATCATCCGCGCCGTCAAAGCTCAAGGCCGAGCCGTATTTGCCCTGCGTCCAAGCCGCGCCCGAAATCGTGCCATCGTTGCCGTTGCCCGATTTGTCATTGATCTTTAATCCCGACCCCTCATCCATATCCCAATAAGCCACCGGCCCGCCGTGGTTGTAATGATACCTCACCTCCTCCGCCGTCAAAACTCTATTATAAATCCGTGCTTCATCAACCCGATTCTTCTTTCCTAATGTTCCGTTACCAAGATGAACATTATTAGCACTAATATTAAGGCTATAGGCAGACAATCCCGAAAGCACTACCGGGGCGACTTCGTTGCCATCAATATAGAACCTTATTGTTCTGTCCAACGAAGAATATGTGGTTACCAAATGATACCACTGGTTGGAATTTACACCGGTTGAAGTACTATGCCGCCAAGCTCCGTCTATCCAAAAAGCCGACATCACTCTTAACTCCCCCCAGGTATCATAAAGCAAATAACTGCTTTCTTTTGCTATAAAACCCAAATCCGAATTTTTACTACCCGTATAGTCCATAAAAACCCATGCCTCAAGAGTAATGCTGTCTGTAATGTTCAAACTACTGCCATTCCCCGCATCCACATAATCATCCTTGCCGTCAAATTGCAGGGCGCCGCCGCTCTTGCCTTGGGTCCACTTCGGGCCGTTGGTGAGCGTGCCGTGGTTGTTGTTGCCCGAATTATCATTTATCACTGATCCGGTTCCTTCATCCATATCCCAGTTGCCCACCAAGCCATAGTCCATACAGCTCGCCGGGTCCTCGGAACAAGTTTTCCCGCTCGGCCCCAAATGCGCCGCCATCCCGGCATTGTAATCCAACCGAATCTCCTCCTCTGTCCGCGCATAGTCATAAATCTTCACCTCATCAATCAGGCCATTGAAATATTCTCCTCCACTCAAATATGTACCTATTTTCAAATTGGCCGCGCTTGACGATATTAAAGCTGCTGGATTGCTTTTCAACCCGTCTTGTACGCCATTTATATAAATTTTTTTATACGATACCCCTTCCTGAACCGCAACAACATGATACCACGAATCATTTTGAAGAATGGTTGTGCTTACAACATCGCTTGCAGATGAATCTGTAATAAATTGTAATCTATCAGCACTTCCGGTTCCTATTCTAAAATCGTATCCATTAACACGCCATGATGTCATCTTGTTGGCAATATGATGCCCTGCGCCATTACCGATAAGTCCGGATGGCTTGACCCATGCTTCAATAGTTATACTTCCAGTAATATCCAAATCATCTTTATTCCCCGCATCCGCATAATCGTCCGTGCCGTCAAAGCTCAAGGCCGTGCCATGTTTGCCTTGGGCCCAAGTCGTGCCGTTAACCAGCGTGCCGTCGTTGTTGTTGCCCGACTTATCGTTTATCATTGATCCGCTTCCCTCGTCCATATCCCACTGCGCCACCGGCCCCCCGCGATTATAGTGATACTTCACCTCTGCCTCTGTCAGCGCCCGATTATAAATCCTCACCTCGTCAATGAGACCTTTTACAGGTACTCCGCCATTACTAAATGCGCCAACAGTAAAAGATAGGTTATTATCAACATTTGCGCCAATGCCCTCTGATATTCTTTGGCCGTCAAGATTACCATTTCGATAATGTTTTAAAGTTGTTCCAGACCTTATAAGAACAATGTGTTGCCAAGTATTTGGAGAAAAATAGGCACCAGCCTCTAAATTCCCAGTCCCCCAAGCCCCATTAGTAATAGAGGAAAGAAGCTTAAGGTTTGTGCCATCGCCACTATATGTAGTAAGACCGCTATACCACCCGGGGTTATTACCCATGCCACTAGCTTTTCCCAAGAAAGTAAATACCTTATTAGTTTTTGTGCTCCCGGTATAATAGATCCAATATTCGGCTGTAAAATCACCAGTGCCAAAATTCAAGCTACTATTATTCCCGCAATCCACATAGTCATCTTTGCCGTCAAATTGCAGGGCGCCGCCGCTCTTGCCTTGGGTCCACTTTGGGCCGTTGGTGAGGGTGCCGTGGTTGTTGTTGCCGCTGGCATCGCGGGCGATGGTGCCGCCGCCTTCGTCAAAACTCCAATAGCCCACCAGCCCGCGGGTCATCGTGTCCTCGGGAATCGCGGCCCCTCCCCCGAAAAACCCGTTCAACGCCAGCGTCCCGCCGGTGGCCGCCAACGCCAAGACGCCGACGGCAATCAATAATTTATAATTGATAATTAGTTTTTTGCCGAAGATTGATAATTTATAATTGATCCGTTTTTTGGATAATTTATCATTGATAATTGATAAATGATTATTTTGGGATAACTTATTGCTGATAATTGATAAATGATTACTGATAAATGATAATTTGGCGCCAAAAAAACCGGCGGCGTTGCCGCGTTTTTTGGATTTGAACCCGAATTTTGGAATTTTGAATTGCATTTTCCCTTGCCGATTATCACCGATAATTGATAATTGATCATTAATAATTTATCAATGATAATTTATCATTTATCACTTATCAATTATTATATTTATCAATTATCAATTATCAATGATAATTTATCATTTATCACTTATCAATTATTATTTATCGCTTATCGATTATCACCAACTCCTTCCCTTCCACTTCGCCTGCTCGCCTTTGACGATTTTGATCACCTTGTTAATTTCCACCGCCAGCTCTTCCAGCATTTTCCGCATTTCTTGGTATAAATCATCGCTGATCAATGATCGCTTGCGCGTTTTCTCCAGCCACAGCTTGCATTCATACAGGGAGCCGCGCGCATAATACAGAAACACGCGATATTCGCCGAAAAAATACCGGCCGTAGCCCTCGGCGATGTTGGCGGCGATGGAATCGGCCGCGCGCACGAATTGATCGCCCAGTGTTTTCTTTTCAAAGAAATTCCATTTGACAATCAAATCCCAAACTTGATCGGAAAAATCATCGGCAAGGCGGTAGATTGACAGTTCTTCCAGCAGTTTTGATTTTCTTGATTGATCATTGATAATTGATAACTGATCATTGGCGGCTTTCTCGATATAATATTTTCCCCAGTCTATCGTGCCGTCGGCGGTGCGGTAATTTTCATATTCGTCTCCCATAATTTATAACTTATAATTGATTATTAATCATTGATAATTGATTATTGATCATTAATCATTGATTATTGATAATTTATAACTTATCACTCATCAATTATCATTTATCAATTATTGTTTATTATTTATCATTTATCAATTATTATTTATCAATTATCAGTTTTCCGGTTCGGGTGCAGGCTCGGGTTCGGGGGCGGCGGGTTCAGTTGCAGAGGGTTCCGGAGATTCGGGGGTTTCAGAAGATTCAGAGGGTTCGGAGGATTCAGAAGTTTCAGGAGTTTCAGGGGATTCAGGAGTTTCAGACGGTTCAGGGGATTCAGAAGTTTCAGGAGTTTCAGAAGATTCAGAGGGTTCGGATGCCGGAGTAATCGCCTCTTCAGTAGTAGTGCCGTTGCCGAATGATGGCTGGTTATCGGAAGAGCCGCCGGTGCCTGACGGTTGATTGTTGGAATTAGCAGTCGGGGCTGAATTATTATCCCCTCCGCCGCCGGTGCCGGTGCTTGATGATTGATTGTCTGAATTATTTACCAATGATGAATTATCGTTCCCTTCGTCCGCGGTTTCTTCCGGCGCGTCGGGAGGCGCCACGGTTAATTCCACCGGCGCGGGCTTGACCACCGGGTCATAGCCGGGCAAGATCGCGTTCTTGGCATCCAAAACCAAGCCGATCAAGCCGGTATATTCCGCGGCGCGAGCGATTTGCGTGGGCCCCTTTTTTGTTTCGGCGGCTTGAACTTGTTTCAAATAGTTTTGCTCGTTTTGCGCGACCTGCACCAGCTGTTCCTGAACATAGAGGCCGAGATCTTTGCCGGCCAGCGACAATTTGTCAATCGCCATTGACGACCGGCGCTGGGCCTCTTGCCAGATATTGTCTTGGATTTCCAGCGTCCGGAAAGAATAATCCACATAGTAGTTGTTTTCATCTTCGGCGACTTCGTTGATCTTGATCTCAAAATCAAAATTATCCAGATCGGCGGCCAGAATCGCGGCATTGTCAACGCCGGTTTGGGAGACGATCTCTTTTCCCAGAACCGCCTCCCGCGCCCCGGGATCGGCGGCAAAGATGGCCGCGCCGCCGGAAAACACCAGCATCAACCCGATAACAAACCCGTTGTGGTATTTGGCAAAATCCAGCGCCTTGTTTTTGATTGTTCCGCTTGACATATTTTTTTAAGATGATAAAATTTAATCACTAAACGTGAAGCGGATTCTATACGAGTCCGTTTCGTTTTATTTTCTCCGGCATTTTTAGCAAATATTTAAGATATTCAAAATCCCGAAAATGAGCGCCGGCGAATTGCCGGATTTCTCTGGCGGTTCTCGCCGTAAAAAAGATTTGCCGCGTCAATGAACGCATAATTGTTTTGCGCCGTTTTCATATCTTGATGATAGCAAAAAATCGTTTTTGCCGGAAGCGCGCCAAGGTTTGAAAGGGTCCGACCCTTTTCCAAAAGGGTCGGACCCTTTTGGAAAATGGGTTTGAAAATCTCGGCGAATCATTCCAGAAGCCATTTGCACAGCGAAACCACGCGGATTTTCTTGCCGTCCGTTTTTCTTTCTTCTTCCTGCCCCTCGGTGATGATGAGGCCTTCGTCAAGCCCGAAATTGTCCATTGCCTCCCGCAGGCCGCCCAGTTCCCGTTTTTCGTTGGCCGGCGACAATTCTTTGGTCACTTGGCACGCGCCGGTGATTTTTGTTTTTTCCTTGATCGCAAAGTCGCATTCTTTGGCGCCCTTGAAGTAAAAGACATCCTTCCCCCGTCTTTTCAGCTCCATAAAAACCATATTTTCCAGCAACCTGCCGCGATTGGCGCTGTTTAAAAACGCAATTTCGTTGTAAAGGCCGGTGTCAACGCAATAGAATTTGTCGGGATTGTATATCTGTTCTTTTATTGAATGGCTGTATTTTGAAACGCGGTGGAACAAAAATGAATTTTCCAGATATGACAAATAGTTTTTCACCGTGGTCAAGTTTTTCATTCGGGTCATTTTGGCGATATTTTCCAGGCTGGCGGCGGCGCCGATATTGGAAATCACAAAAGACGCGATTTCTTTTAAGCTGGTTTCGTTTTTTATCCGGTAGCGCAAAACAATGTCGCGATAAACAATGCTTTTCAAATACTCCTGCAACAACGGCCGGAAATTCTGCAAAACCACCTCGGGGAATCCGCCGTTCTCAAGATAATCGTTGAATATCCTTTTGATTTCACCCGAAGTTTCCGCCTTATGGCGGCTCGCCGGCGGCAACTCCCCCCGCTTGAAGCGCAAAAATTCTTTAAACGACAGCGGATAGAGCGCCAGCGGATAGAATCTGCCGGTCAAGGCGGTGCCGATCTCCTTTGAGAGCAACGCGGCGTTTGAACCGGTGATGAATATCTTGAACCTTTCATCGCGCAAAAGGCGGTTGATGAATTTTTCCCAGCCCTCAACTATTTGTATCTCGTCAAAAAAAAGATATATCTTTTCCGTTTTGCCCGCCGGCAAAAACATTTCATAATAGGTTTCAAGCAAAAGGTCAAAATCGCGCGCCGAAAAACCCGGCAGGCGCTCATCTTCAAAATTGACGCAGAAGAACGCGTTTTTGCCGTTTTTTGCCGCGGCGGCGATTTTTTGCCAAATCATCTTCAAAAGATATGATTTGCCCGAACGCCGCACTCCGGTAATCAGCACCGCCTCTTTCAGGCCGGCGATTTTCTCAAAATCCGCGGCGGCGATCGCGTCCCTTTGAATCGGATTTTCCAATTTCAGAAACTGGTCCCGCTGTTCGGCGATCACCCGTTTTAATGTTTCGCGATTGATCATTGAAATATATTACATTACAAATATAATATATAATGCAATAGTTTATATTGTCAATATAATATAAACCGGCATAGCTACGCGAAGGTCTAACCTTCGCATTATTAAAACGCGGATTCTTTGTTTTTTATCCAACCTTCTGATCTCGCAAATTAGATGACTAAGAGCGAATACGCTATTATTCTACCTTAATGCCGGTTTTAATGATTTCCTCAACGATAGAAGTGTTTATTTCCTTAAAATCTTCCTCCGAGATTATATGCGGCTCAATCCTTGTATCAACATCCCAAATCGGCCGTCCAACTTCAACTATAAATCTATCAGTTTCTTTGCGTTTTGATACGATCGCCACATCAATATCGCTGGTTTCCCGCTCCTGGCCTTTCGCGAAAGAACCGAACAAATAGATGGCCGAGAAAGGTATTTGGTTTTTCCGCAATCTTTGCGCGTATTTTTTTACGATTTTTTTTGCTTCAATTGTTGACATAAATTTTTATAAATAGCTGTTCTAAATTGCCCTTTATCTGTAGATATCGTGATTGCCGATAGAATCAAAAAATATTTCTTCCTTGCTGTTGCCGTAATAAAAAATAATGCGATATTCAAAGTTAACCGAAAACGCCCAATAGCCGGATAATCGGCCGCTGAGTTTATGGACGCGCAAACGGGCATCTTGAGGATTGTTCCTGAATATTTCTTCGGCAAGTTCGGCGTCATCTTTTACATCGCCGGGCAATCTTCTGTAAAGCCGTTCAAAATGCGGCGAGTAAATAATTATCATTTCAATTGAATGAAATTAATTATTGCTTACCGCAAATCTTTAAGGGATTTTAATTCTTTTCCCAAGCCTGCCTCTATTTCTTCTCTGCCCCGTTCCAGTTCGCGAAATAATTTTTCTTCCTGCCATAACCTAATCAGACTGCGGATGAATTCGCTCTTGGAGGCAAACCTGCCGGTTTTTACTTCTTTTTCTATTTGCTCGTCCAATTGTTTGGGAAGCGAGATGCTAACAACATTGCGCATAGATTTAAATTTGTTAATCGTAATACAAAGTATTACATATCCCAAATCGCTTGTCAAACCGCTCCTCCGATACGCATAATGCCAAAGCTCAAAACCCAAATGTCCAATCAAATCCTAAACCCAAAATTCAAAATAAATATCGTATTTACTTTTATCATTTGATTTTTGACATTGATTTGACATTTGGTTTTTGTCATTTGAACTTATTTTAACATGCCAATTCAAGATTTTAGATTTTCAGACATTAGATTTTAGATAAATGCATAAACCCCGTCAGCGGGCGCACCGAAAGCCGATGCTCGTGTTGGAATTGGACGGCGAATTGTTCAGGTTCAGAGCGAAGACGCCGGCGTTGGAAGTGTTGTTCCAATTACCGCCGCGTTGGAAGGCCCGCACCGCCGTTTTGTGCGGCGCCACCCCTCGCGCCGCCCGTCAAATGATCGCGCCGTTTGGCGATTATGCGTCGGGCGAAGCGGATAAATCCGCAAAAACGGACTTATCCGCGCCGCCCAAGATAATTGAAAATGTAAAAATCAAAATGAAAAATTATTGTATTATTTTGAATTACAAAATCCTTAAATTCAAATGCCGTTGGAGGGGTCTAACCCCTGCGATTACACAGGGGATAGACCCCAAAATAAAACAGGGGCCCTTGCAAGGGTCTAACCCTCGCATTAGCGAGGGATAGACCCTACACATTCATTCGTTGCTTTTTATCCAGCCGCCCAGCATTTTGCCGATTTCATTCACTTTTCCGGCGGCAAACTCATATTGCCGTATGCTGATAAAATGCATATCTTTGGAGAGTCTGATTAAAATCCGCAACACATCCAATTGAACGCTGGCTTTTTTCAGATAAACGGTTTTTGCCCGGCTTTGATTGGCCGCGATTATTTTCTCCAAAAATTCCAGCGCCGCATTTTCAACGCGCTGGCCCAGCACGAATCTTTGCGATTTCGGGAATTTGTTCACGGTCGGATACAGCCACAATATCAGCTCGTATGTTTTTTCAAAGATTGCCAGATTATTGATCATTTTCCTTGATTTTTTTGAAAGGATTTTTCAGAGGATTTTCAGAGGGTCTAACCCTCTGATCAGAGGGTTAGACCCTCTGAAAATCATTTCCCTCTGAAAATCCAAATGCTATTGGAGGGGTCTAACCCCTGCGATTACACCGGGGATAGACCCCAAAATACAAATCGTTTCGTAATCCAAAGTTTTAAGTTTTTTAAGGGGTCGCACCCCTGTTTCGCTACGCTACACAGGGGAACGACCCCAATCCGGGTGCGCGCGGGCAAAGCCCGCACGCCGCCAAATACCAAATATCTACGCACTAGCGGGCGCAGCGGAAGCCGATACTGATATAGGAACCAGCCGGCGTATCACCCAGGTATAGAACAAAGGCACCAGTATGGGTAAGGCTACTCCAATCGCCACTGCGCTGGAAGGCCCGATAAGTACTTGCCGCGGCGGTTTCATCGCGGCCATAGGTCCATAATTGGCCAATACCATTGGCGGTAACCCAATCATCCGATGGTGGCCGAGAATTGGCGGCCGCGCCGGTAAAATGATAGGCAATATTCCACTCTCCCCAAGCGCCGGTGTCGGCACCCCCATCACTCCCGATACCCGGCTGATCCGCTTGCGAAATGATCGCGTCGGTCCATTCCCATACATTGCCGGCGACATCCCAGACGGTGTTGCCATTTGAAAGCGCGTGGACGCGCAGTTGGGATTTGTTGTCGCCGCCGGCGGAATAGCCCGTGTCGGACCATTGATTACCGGTACCCGAATAGCCATAGACGGCGCCGCTGTCGCGCAGCTGGCAATCGGCATCGAACGCATTAGCGGCATCGGAAAGCGGCAAGCGCAGATTACATCCCGAAACCGCCGGATCCGTGCCTGCCGCCAGCGAATTTTCGGGATAATTATCCGAATGTCCAGTGGCCAACTGCATGCCAGCGCCGGCGTCAATGTCGTTGATGGGCGTGGCAGCGATGTTTTCGGCAATGGTCATCCATTCGGGTTCAGAAACTAAATGGTAACCTGCACCCAAGGATTGACAATAGGCGCGCGCGGCTTCTTGTGATACGTTCACCCACGGAGTTTCGGTCGGCTGGCTGGTGGGCACGCTATCCACGTCTTTGGCTTCGTATTTCATCACGCAGAAACCGGGCATAGTGCCGTATTTAGCGCTTCCCGGCACCCAGATGTAGCCGTCGGGACATATCCGTTCAAAATCGGTGGCAACAACTTTGTTCTCCACAACCAAGTTCCCTGCCGCGGAAACCGAATACCCCGAAATGGGGCATGAAACCGAACCGAAGTCACCGCCGGCGCAAATCCTCATATTCTCGTCAAGCAGAGTAAAATCATCGCCGCCCGATCCGGCAAGCTTTAAATTCAGATCACCGGTAGCGTCGATATAGAACTCGGCGTAATTGGAAGAGTCGGAAATAATCTTCATTTGCGGCGCCGCGCCGGTGTTTTCCAAAACTTCAAACCTTCGCGTGGGCAACACCCCGGCGGTGTTGATCGCCAGCTTGCCGCCGGTGGTGTTGGCCGCGGGCGGGGTAAGCGAGGCGGTGTCGCCGGCGCAGTCGTCGTCATAGGTGATCGCCGGCGCGGCCACGACTTTGCCGTCCACCCATTGATCGTTGGCGTCGCCGTCCCAGTCGTTGTTTTCGGTGGAGCGGTAGATCTTGTAACCCGTGGCGCCGGTTACCGCCGACCAAGCAATGGTGTTGAGAGAATCGGCCGCGCCGGTGGCCACAGAAAATTGCGCCGTGCCGGTGGTTTCGCCGTTGCCGTTGATCGCGGTAATTTTGTAGTAGTAGGTGGTGTTGGCGCACGATCCGCCGGTGGCGCTGGTTGCCGTTGGCGTGCCGGCCGAAGAAATATCCAGCTGGCGCAGGGACAGGATGCCGCCGTAGGCGGTGATGTTTTGTTTGACAAACAGGCTTGATTCCCCCGCGCCTTCGCCACCGACATAAACATTGCCGTCGGGCGCCACGCGGAAAGCATAGCCGCCGTTGTCATTGCCCAGCACCTTGAACCCGCCGAAAATGGCGTTGGCATTGGCAATGTTTGCCAGCACATCGCCCGCGGGCGCATAGCTCAAGCGATAGACCGAGTTGGCAGACGGATCGCCCAACGCCGCGTCCCAATCGGCCACGGTGATGACGGTCGCGTCGTTGTCGGTGACGGTTTGCGTTTGCCCCTTGCCCGCGCCGGCCACAATCGTGATCGTGCCGCCGATCCACTCGTCGGCGGTCCACGCCTTGTCCGAATCGGTCAAAGTCGTCGCCGTGGTGGTCGCGGCCGTGCCGAAATCACCGGTCTGCTCGTTGGCGCGGGTGGTGAGCGTCAAATTGTCGGCGCGATAGATCGTGCCCGCGGAAATCGTGAGCGGCCCATTGGAAACAATGTTGGAAACGCCCGTGTTCATAAACTGCAGATCATAGCTGATGCCGGTGTCGCCGGCCACATTCACCTGCAAGGGACGGTTGAGCACAATGTTGGCACCGCCAAACTCGGCCACCGTTTCCAGCAAGCCGTTGGCCGCGATCTTGAATTGCAGAGCGCCCGAGTAGGCAGTGTTGTCAATGCTGGTCGCCAGCATATCCAAACGCCCGAACTCCGTGGCCCCGCCGGTGGTGCGGTTCATAATAAACTGCAATCCCGCGCCCGAGTTGACCGCCGCCGTCCCCAAATTTTCCAAGCGCAACAAATCCGCCGCCGTGCCCGAAGAATCGCCCCGCACCGTCAACTTCCCGGTCGGGCTAGTCGCGCCGATACCGACATTGCCGGAAGAAAGCATCGCATTCCGGCCGTCCAAGCTCGTGCCAAAGATGAGGTTGCCGATGTTTAATTGGTTGCTGGCGGTTGCCGACGGCGCGTCAATATCATAGCCGATGATGATATTGCCCGAACCGCTGGTGAGGTTTTCCCCCGCCTTGTATCCCAGCCCGAGATTATAGTTGCCCGTGGTCAGATTATAGAGCGCATAGCTTCCCACCGCCGTTGTCCCGCTGTGG
>Ga0208462_1000151_pt1 | contig 94108 bp, 95 predicted proteins | sample AD_SCU001_MetaG_FD_184452 | JGI IMG/M metagenome (GOLD analysis project Ga0208462, IMG submission 184452) | Active sludge microbial communities of municipal wastewater-treating anaerobic digesters from China - AD_SCU001_MetaG (SPAdes) (version 2) | ecosystem: Engineered > Bioreactor > Anaerobic...
CTGCCCCATCCGGAACCGGTATATGCCCCGGCGATAACCAGACCTTCATGGAACTCAAAGAACAACTCTCCGGCGTCCCCGGTATGCTCCGGCCGTTCAAGGCCTACCTCCGCGGGCTGGAGCCCGGTGCGGGCGACCAGGTCGTTTATTACGGCTGCCCCGGCACCTGCACCCCGTTCATCGAACTCCTGGGGTTTGCCGTCCGCGACCTCCCCGTCGAGCAGGTCTATGTGCCCTACGTGGATGAGACGGCGGCAAAGATTATCCGCCCGGTCGGGGGCGTCGGCATGCAGGTCTCCGGTGACGCAGCCCGCGTCGACCCAGAAGTGGTCGTCCTGATGGGCGGGCTTGCCATGCCGGGCGTCCCGGTCACAAAAGAGGCGGTGCGGGCGGTCGTCGGCGCCCATACCGGCGCAAAGGTCGTGGGTATCTGCTTCATGCAGATGTTTGAGAAAGCGGGCTGGCTCGACGCCTTTGACTTTGACCTGATCATCGATGCCGCCATCGATCCGGTCAGGGTCTGGGGGTGACCGCCACCGGGTTTACGGCCGGCTGCGGCTCCCACGGCCGGTCGGGGCGGGGCAGGGTGAACCGGAACGCCGCCCCTTCCTCCGGGTGGCCCGGCACCCGGTCCTCGACCCGGATCCGGCCGCCGTAGCGTGAGATGAGCATCCTCGTGATGTAGAGCCCGAGCCCTTTCCCGCTCCCCCTGTTCGTGCCCCGCACAAAGCGGGTGAAGAGGAGAGGTTTCACCGTATCCGGCACGCCGGGTCCCGTATCCTCGACCGAGACCTCGACCGCCCCGTCACTCTCCTCGACCCGGATGACGACCTCGACGCCGGGATTCCCGAACTTCTCCGCATTGCCGATGAGGTTTGCGAAGACCTCCGCGAGGAGATCGTCGGCCATGACCTCGACGGGTCTTCCCTCGTAGATGATCCCGGCATCGGGATGGTGCGCGATTCCGGCCCTGATGACGGCGTCGAGGTCGACGGGCCGCGTCACCGTCTCGCTGGAGCGCAACCTCCGGAGCGTCGAGACGTTCTGGATGATCTCGATGCTCCGGTTGACCCCGCCCCTGAGTTTCAAGGTCATCTCCCTCTCCTTCCCCTCCAGCATATCGGTGAGCAGATCGGTGTAGCCGAGGGCGACGGCGTTTGCGTTGTTGATGTCGTGCACCATGATATCCAGGTAGAGGTTTGCCTCCTCGTGGGCTGCCCGCAGTTCCCCTTCCACCCGGATGCGGCCGGTGATATCGGAGCCCGAACCGATGATCCCGACCGGTCTGCCGTCATTGCCGGTGAGCACCGTGTCCTGCCATGCGAGGATGAGCTCCTCCCCGCTCCGGGTGACGACCGGGCTCTCCCGTGGATCGGGGTACGCGGTGCCGCTGGCGATCGCGGCATCGAAGATCTCTCGCCGCGCCTCTTGATATGCTTCAGGGACAACGGTTGCAAACCAGTCTTTCCCGAGCAGCTCCTCCTCGCGGTAGCCGAGCAACTCGCAACCGCGGCGGTTGATGAGCCGGATGGTGTGGTCGGCGTTGATGACGACGAAGAGGCCGCCCGCCACGTCGAGGTAGTGCCGGACGAGATCCCTCTCTTTCTCCACCTCCCGTTCCCGCCTCTTGAGCTGCCCGGAGAGGGAGGCGACGACGAGAGCGATGAGGACGAACATCAGGGCGCGCCCATAATCGTTCAGTGTCAGGATATCCGGCCTGTAGAGGAGGCTGCTCACAACGACGAGCCCGCCGAGGAAGAGAGCGACCAGCACGCTCCGCTTCTCCCACCAGAGTGCGGTCAGGATGATCGGGACGTAGAAGAAATGCGAGAAGACGGTCCCGAGCATGAGGACGGCATGGAAGTAGTAGGTCAGGAAGACCGATATGGCAAGAAGGGTGATGAGGACACCCACTCGCTGCTGTTTGGTAAGGGCAATCACGGGGGATCCACCTTGACTACTGATATATATAATTTTAAAATATAAAAAATTCGCTATACAAATGATTGGCCGGTTCTAAAGGTTTATCGGCGGTTTCGAGAGGATAAAAGCGTCGCCGGGGGAGAGCGGACATACCGCGCCGGCCGGGGTTTCCGAAGAACGGAGACCCCGGTCCGAAAGGTCGTGGAGATGCGGTGCGGCCCTGGATTGCTCTGATCCATCCCCCGGAGGACCCCGTGCAAGCTCGCATCCGGATAACGATGCGGTTTTGCGGAACGGGGGGTGAGGCGCTCCCGGCAATCCACCCCGGACTGTCACGGAGACCGCGGATATTCGGGTTTTAGCCCCGAAATGTGCTAAAAACTGCCTATGTTTAATACCTCACACGCCAAACCTATCTCAACCACCCGCTTTACTGAAGCGGTAACCGCAAGACCCGCGCCGCGCCGGCATCCGGAACATGCCGGCGAAGAACGCATCCGCTGGTGAACCCGTGTCAGGAGATATTACCGAAGCACTGAAAGCCATGGGCGATGTAGATATAGCGTCGTTTCCCCCCGGCGTCGTCGAATACCTGCGAGAGTTCAAGACGCAGGAGATCCGCGACATCGTCGAGACGCTCCTCTACATCTACATCGCCCAGAACGCCTCGCCGCCCCGCGGAGAGGGGACGGGCGTGGTCGAGCAGAGTTGTTACGCGTATACGTCCGGACCGCTCTTCGTGCTCGCAGAGGTCGGTCTCATCGAGTCCTCCTCCCGGCATGCCACGACGCTGGTACGGGTGACCCCTGCCGGAGAAGCGATCGCCCGGCCGCTCGCGGAGGCCCGTATCCAGGCGCTGGATCTTGGGGCGCTCGCCCGGGAGACCCACGAGATCGTCCCGGTCCTCCTCGCGGGAACGGTGAGGGGATCGTATGTCAACAAGACCTTCCCCTCATCGCTCCCCCGCACCGAGGAGACCTTCATCGGTTTCCTCCTCAACAACAACCCCGCGCTCTTTGAAGAGTGCGAGCGGTTTGCCGCCCGCCTCAGGGCCGCCGGGTGTGCTGTCCTCGCCCACGCCTGCGACCCCGACGGAGCGGGAACCGGCAGTGTCGTCTACGCCTTCCCCCCGGAGTTTGCGTACATCCTGAAACGGATGCTCGAGGCGATCGACCCCGGTATCCGGGAGCACTACGATATGCTCCTTGAGTCGTTCCACTCGACGTTCACCGTTCTGCGTTATCTCGCCTGCGGCGAGGACTACGACCGGATCCGGGCCTCGGCGGCCCACCGCCGCGAGCTGTCGCGGATGCTCTCCCTCATCGCCGACTCGATCTACATACTCGATGAGGTGCGTGAGGACGACACCGTCGGCCTTGCCCGGTTCATCGTCAAAGACCGGGACCGCTACGACGCCTACCTTCGCGACCTCGCGCGGGCTCTGATGGCCGACGTCGCTCAAAAGATCGTCATCGATCGGCCTGCTCCGGCGGCAGATCCCCGGCCTCCCGTAGAAGAGGCCACCCCCGCCCCGGTGAGAGAAGATGTTATAGCGGCCTTGCCTCCAGCTGACGATGAGCGGGAGGAGGAGTGGGACGACGCCATCTTCACCGACGAGGATGAAGAGGAACCGCTCGCACCACCCCCTCCGCCCGCCCCCCGCCGGATTGTCGCCCCTCGCCCCGCCCCGGAGCCCCCCCGCCCCGGCGGTCTCGACATATTCCTCGGCCATGCACAGGACGGGCACCGGGTCGACTGGTCGCCGGGCAGGCTCAACAACGGTCACATGATCATCCTCGGGGGTTCGGGAGCCGGGAAGACCGAGACGATCCGGTGTATTGCAACAGAACTTGCGGCACAGGCGATGCCGGTCGTCCTGATCGACTTCCACGGAGATATGGCTGCAACCACGGGAGATATCCGGTCCTACAAGATCCGCGAGGGCGGCGAGTACTACTTCAACCCGCTGGAACTCGACCCGGCTATCGACGAGATCACCCCTCTCCGGGCCACATCGGACTTCGTCGACGCCATATCCATCAACTTCCCGACGCTCGGCATCCAGCAGCGGAGAAAGATCAAGAACATCATAAAAGACTGCTACCGGGCCTCAGGGATCACGGGAAACACCGGGACCTGGGAACGGGTGCTCGACTTCGACGACATCGAAAACGAGATCATGTCCTGTGAGGATGAGGCGATCCCGGCATACCTCGAGGATATATTCGACTACAAACTCTTCTCGGGAGAGGAGAAGATATCCATCCCCACTATCCTCTCGGGCGGGATCACCCACATCAACTTAAACGCCCTTCCCGAGAACCTGCGCTACCTCTTTGCGGATCTCTTCCTCCGGCGCATTTACTATACCCTTCAGGCGACGGGCGAGATACCGCGCGGGGCGAAGAACGAGCGGGAGAAGTTTCGGCTCTTCGTGATCGTCGACGAGGCGAAACTCCTGGTGAGCCAGAAGAGCGGTTCGAAGACGGCGATCAAGGCGGTGCTGAACAAGTACGCTACCGAGATGCGGAAGTTTGGGGTCTCGCTGATCCTTGCATCGCAGCTGATCGCCCACTTCAACGAGGAGATCCTCGCAAACATCGCCGTCAAGTTCTGTATGCGGGCCGAGAACAAGAAGCAGGCTCAGGAGAACGCCAAGTTCTTTGAGGTGAGCGAGAAGGATCTCCTCAACTTCCAGCCCGGGGAGGGGATCCTGATCATCGGTTCGGAGAAGATGAACGTCAGGATTGTTCCCGCGTCCGGACGGAAGGTGTAGGCCCAAAACTCTTATCCATGGAGCCGCCGGTGTTCATGTATGGATGCGCTTGACGATTACCGGGGAAAGAGGGACTTCTCCCGGACGCCGGAGCCGCCGGGAGAGGGGACGGGTGCAAGAGATCGCCCCATCTTCGTCATCCAGATGCACGATGCGACCAGGCTTCACTACGACTTCCGCCTGGAGGCCGACGGCGTCCTGAAGTCCTGGGCCGTCCCGAAAGGACCGTCCGTGAACCCAAAGGAGAGGCGCCTTGCCGTCCCCACCGAAGACCACCCGATCGGCTACGCCGACTTCGAGGGCGTCATCCCGGCGGGAAGTTACGGGGCGGGGACGGTCCTCATCTGGGACCGGGGAACTTACAAAAACCTCACGCAAGAGAACGGACAGGAGATCGGGGTTACCGGGGCGATCGGGCGGGGCCATGCATCGATCTGGCTCGAAGGGGAGAAGCTCCGCGGCGGGTACGCTCTCACCCGCTTCAGGACCGGGAAAGGTGAGGCCTGGCTCCTCGTGAAGATGGATGACGCAGAAGCGGATCCCGGCCGGGATCCGGTCGCGACGGAACCCCGGTCGGTCGCATCCGGGCGGACACTTGCGGAGATCGCGGCAGGGGTGGGTGAGTAGGCCTGCGGGACGATATCCCGGCCCGGATATCTCCGCGCGCGCATTACGGGGCTCCGATCGCCCGGAGGGAGGTGGGGCGTGCGGCACCCCCCATCCCCGCCTCCCGGCGGTGTGCGTGATGGCGGAGTCGGGAGGTGCGCGGTGGGAAGTGGAGGTATTTGATTTCCGGACCGGGAAGGATGGCCCCGTAGTCACTGCCCGGTTGCCTTCCGGCCGTGGTACTGGCCGGTGCAGGTGCAAAAGATCGTAAATCCACATATATAGGTTTTTCATACCAAGAATAAATCCCGCGGCCGTACCGTGAAAAGGGATTTTTCTCATAATCCCGATCGCCCTCCGGTCCCCGTAGCGGGGACCGCCTGAAAATTTTGATTCCGGAATAACATCACATAAAGTGCTACATTTAGTAGATTATTTACACACCCAAAGACAAATAAACGACGCAAAGTCACCATTTTGTGAATACCGATTGAATATGGTGTAGAATCTTTGATAGAAAGAGATTGCTCGGAGGTAACGAGGAAATAACGGCTATCCTCCATTAGTACGAAAGATAAGTTTAAAATCTGAACTATCAAAAATTACAGGGATCAGATCGATCACGAGATCTTCTCGAAGGTGATTCATGGCAAGTAAAGTAATGACTAACAGCGCTGTGGCAAACAGCGTTATGGCAGAGGCAGTAAGCGACGCAGAGATCGTTGCGCAGTTCAGGCAACGCGGGTGCTGGGGACTGTACACGAGCGTGGACCTGAAAGGATGCGACCCGGCATCGATCAGGGATGCGGAGAAGATTCACCGGTTCATCATCGAACTATGTGACCTCATCGATATGAAGAGGTTCGGCGAACCGCAGATCATCCACTTCGGCCCGAACGAGAGGGTCGCAGGGTTCTCCATGACCCAGCTCATCGAGACATCGCTGGTCTCGGGGCACTTCGCAAACGAGACCAACGCCGCCTACCTTGATATCTTCAGCTGCAAGGAATACGAACCCTCGAAGGCGGCGGAGTTCTGCAAGACCTTTTTTGGAGCAGAGACAGCGACCTACCAGGTACTGTTCAGGGACTGAATACGAATAAGCACCCGGCATATCCTGACGATACGCTATAACGGCAGAGAGCTACTGCCATCTCCCGCCGGCGTAAGCCAGAGGTCGCGGCGAGGTGGCCACTGCCCTCGATTTTTTCAAAACTTCGCTCTGGAGCAGCGTTTTCGGTAGTGGTCCTGCCATCCGCCTTTCTCTCGAGCGGAGCAGTCAGGGCAATCGAAAAAAGAGAGTTTCAGGGAGACACGTAGGGGTTCCGGAGGCCCTTCGGGGTTCCATCCGCCTTGAGACCTGCGGTCTTACGTGCATCCACGTTCTTCTGGTTCTTCGTGATCTTCTCGGTGGCGAGCTTCTTCACGATATCGAGGCCGGGTTTGACCTGGTCCATCGGTTTCGTCTCAAAGTAGCCTGCCTTCATGGCACCGTCCCAGACGGCATTGCCCTTCGTGCTCCGCACAAAGACCGTGCTCCAGCCGTCAGGACTGCCCACGGACCCGCTGGATATGTCGGCGAGGTTTGCGACGTAGTCCAGGCAGACGTTGCAGCCCGGCTGCACGTACTTGTGGATCAACTTCAGAGGCATCTGGGAGACTGCACCGCGTTCGGTGTAGACCGTGAACTTGCCCTTGCCGATATCCATCTTCCTGACGGACTCCATCTTCTGGTTGCAGTGGTCCTCGACGATCGCCTCGAGCGCCTGGTAGGAAAGGTTCTCCATGCAGAAGATGCCGAGCGCGAGGGCGATCTTGTCGTCGACGTCGCGCATGCCGATCGGATAGAGTTGAGCCTTCCGGGTCGCCTGGATCTGGCACGGGGTGCCGACGATACCGACGCGGTCAAGACCGTAGCTCCGGGTCGCCTCCTTGATCAGGGACATGTTCGGGCTGATGGTGTAGCGCGTTCCGGCAGCGGCCAGGAGTTCGGCCTTCGTCGACACAACCATGGGCTCAGGCTTCCAGGGCTCGTTGCCCGGGCCTGCGACGATGGCACCGTCGATGATGCCTTCCTCGAGCGCATAGGCAAAGAGCGTCGTGATGATACCGCCGTCCTGGGCCTTCTTCAGGATATCCTTATCCGTCGAGCGTGCCGCGATCACGGATTTGTAGTTACCGAGTACGTCCATTGTTCTCACCTCACTGCATGGCTCCCTTGATGGCATCCATGATGCCCTCGTAGTTGTTCATGACGTCGAAGTTGAACCAGCTCCTGGGGCACTGCGCGTAGCAGGCACCGCACTTGATGCAGAGGTCGCGGTTCACGTTCGGTCTGCCGTACTCCATCGTAATGGCGCGAACCGGGCAGGTTCCGGCACAGGTTCCGCACCCCATGCAGAGCCCCTGGTTGATGACATCATACATCAGGTCGCAGCCGCAGGCCTCGTTGCCGCGCTGTGCAAGCTGCATCAGCGGGGTCAGGTAGGCGGTCGCGAGTTTCTTCTGCTCGTCGTTGCCCTTCAGCAGCAGGTAGGCCATGACGGCGACGTTCCTGACTGCCTGGGGGCACGGGGGACAGGACGGCAGGTAGAGATCGACATCGACGACCTCGCTGATGGGCACAAACGCTTCCTGTCCGGGCTGGTTCCACTGGCCACCCCGGCAGAACCGGGTGATGTTGCCGTAGGCCGCGCAACCGCCGTAGGCGACGAGCACCTTCGACTTCGCCCTTGCTTGCTTCAGTTCTTCTACCGAGATCTTATCGTTCAGGCAGCACGACCCCTCGACCAGGCACACGTCCATCTCGGGGACGTGGCGTACATCGACCAGGGTCAGTGCGTAGACCAGATCCGCGTAATTGTCGAGCAGCTTGAAGAGACCCTCGTAGTTATCCGCAAGCGTCACGAGGCATCCCGTACATCCGCTCAGGTGTAATTCACCTATCGTAATCTTCTCTGCCACAGGCTTCTCCTCCTTTTGTACAACTTCCACCTTTTCTCTTTCAATCACATCAGAGGGCTTCACCGCGGGTTTCGCCTGCGGCCGGCTCGCCTCAGGCTTGCTCTCCGGCTTCACCTCAGGCCTGACCGCCGGTTTCACCTCAGGTTTGCTCTCCGGTTTTATCTCCGGCTTCTCCGCTGGTTTCTCCTGGCGACGCCCAAAGATGCGTTCCTTGATGGTTGATAGCAGCCCCATATTCTACCCCAATCTCCTCCAGTACGATCCGCACTGTCCTGGGAATGGCCCCTTCAACCTCATCAGTGAGCCCCAGTTCAAACTCATGGCTCGCGACACGCTTCGGCTGGCACCCGATGATCGTGATATCGATGACATCCTTTAATCGCTGCAGCGGTTCGGAAAGATCCCACGAATGGGCATCCCGGTACGCGCCCGGAGGGAGATCTTCAGGCCGGAGTTTCGTCACATCACCGGGGTCTGCGCCGAAGTCGGCGATATCGATGATGATCAGTTTCTTCACCGGCACCTCCGCATCCTCCATCAGCGTGAAGAGGAAGTGAGGGGCGCCAAGGCCGGCATCGATGACCTTGACGTTGTCGGGCAGCTGCAACTTCTGAAGTTCCTCAACAACTGCAGGGCCGAACCCGTCGTCTCCGTAGAGGGGGTTGCCGCACCCTGCGATCACGATCTCACGGAATAGCATGCGTGTACGCTCACTGAATGAGTTTCTGGGCCACTAACCTCTTGTCTTCATCGATCACCAGCATGTGCGTCGCACACGAGACGCAGGGGTCGTACGCACGCATGATGACTTCCGCGAGCCGCCAGGGTGCGCCGGTCAGCGCACGGCTGCAGGTCGGGAAGTTCCAGGTGGTCGGAACGAGCATCGAGAAGTACTGGACTCGGCCGTCCTTGACCCGTGCCAGGTGGACGTCGGTTCCACGGGGCGCTTCGTTTGCTGCCCATCCGAGGGATCCGTCACCCTGCGGGATGTTGTCCGCGAGCACCGATCCGGAGGTGTCGAGTGCGTCAAGCGCATCGATGATGCCGTAGGCGGTCTCGGGGAACTCCATCTGGCGTGCGATCTGCAGGCCCATGGCGCCTCTCCCGTCGTAGTTCCTGAACTGGACCAGGCGTGCACGCGGTCCGACCTCGACCGGCTGGCCGTCGTAGAGCGGGACGCCGGTGCAGGCCTCCATCTGGGGCCAGGCTTTGGTGCCTACAGGGCTCGTGCCGCCGATCGGGTAGTTCGGGTCGGCCTCGCTGACCTCTACCTCACCCATGTACCAGTCCCAGGGGCGGACTTCGGTGAACCGCTCGGGGAACCAGGTGGGATTCTCATCAAGGCTCGAGCTGCCGTAGACCGGCGCCGTCGCCATGTAGCCCTGGTTGTGGTAGCCGAGATCGTCGGGGATCGGGACCTGAACGCCGCCGACCTCGGACCAGTCGCGGTTCTGGAAGTTCTTGAAGACCGCGACCATGAACTCCATGTGTTCCTGGGCAAGGACCCGTCCTTCCTTCGCGAGGTCATAGATCTTGGCCTTTGCACGCGGGGTGATGTTCTTGTACATACCGCCGACACGGGGGTTGCTCGGGTGGATGGCCTCTCCGCCGACGATCTCACCGATGGTCTGACCGATCTCACGGAGCCGCTGGATCCGCAGAGCGACGCTCCTGACCGGTTCCTCCTTCGTGAACGGGTTGATCTTCACGTCGGTCCCGGGGATGTACATATCCGGGAGGGAGAGTATGTTGTGGATGGCGTGGCTGTGCATCCTGTTGGCACACTGCAGGATGTAACGCAGAAGTTTTGCATCCTCGGGAATCTCGCACCCGATGGATGCTTCCATCGCCTCAACGCCCGCCAGGGTGTGCGCGATAGGACATATACCACAGACGCGCGATGCTATCTTTGGGACCTGCTCCATCGTCTTGCCGATGGCGAGCTTCTCGACACCCCTCACCGGGGTGATGCTGAGCCAGTCTCCACGCTCGACGATGCCGTCGTCGTTAACCTTCAGAACGAGCTTCGAGTGGCCTTCGTGTCTCGTTGTTGGGGAAATCTCTACAACTTTCGACAAATATATCGCCTCATTCCGATATTATGGTGTTCTGAACACGATACCTGTGTTACCACACAACTGTGTACTGGAAACGTACATGGGTACGTTAGAAGGGAATATGAAGAAAAAAGAGTTTATAACTTTCGCTCCAGTACATCCCTATAGATTACGGATTTAGCATTTCGTAGCAATAATTACAAAAATAGGTTGACAAATTATAAAAATGTAAGAATAATATAGGTTTTATAATGCCCCCTCATCCATCTCCCCGACGAGTTCGGCTATTGTCGCCTTCCGCTCCGCGTATGCGTTGTGCTGGTGGATGCTCTCTTCGTTCGTCTGTTTTATGGTGACCACGGAATCGCCGGGGAGATCACGGAACTGCGTGATCACCTTGCGGGCCATCTCGCGGACACAATCTTCAACGAACCGGGGGTTCTTGTGAGCTTCCATCACCACGTAACTCTCGTCGCCGCGCTTGAGGAGCTCGTAGATGCGCGCGCTCATGGAATCCTTCAAGATCTTGATGATCTTCTCGAGGCTGACGTGCTGGTCGTCGTCGGTCTCGATGCAGAGGAAACCCCGCCCGCGCTGGTTGTGCGTGGCCATCGGCACCTCCTCGAAGAACGCATTGATCGTATCATCCGCCACACCGAGGTTCTCGAGGACATGCAGGGCATGGTCCTTCATGATGTTCTGGGCGCAGGGGCAGGCGGTCATCCCGGTAACTTCGGCACCGATGCTCTTTCTGATGATCGGGCTTCCGTCGTTTCTCTGGGCTATCGCGCTTGCGTGAACGTTCACCACCTCATGGCAGCTCGTCTCGCTGATCGGCGTCTCCCGCCGGACCATGAACTGGCTCTGCATCCGGACTTCGGTTCGCTCCGCGTACTCGTGCCGGTCGAGGAGCTTCCTCGCCACTGCGCTGCAGAGCTCCTCGATCACCTTCACCTCCCCGTCGATGGCCTGCTGCAGCACATCGTCGATCACCTCAAAGTTCCGGGAGAGGTTTGCACCCTTGAGGCTTCCCGGCAGGTCGACGAAGACGTCGAAATTGGAGATGAAAATGACCGGCCGCTTGCCGGGTCGGGCGACTTCAACGAGTTTTTGAACGTTCTTCACACCCACCCTGGTCAGGTTGATACGGACCTCCGGCAGGCTGGACTGGACATCTGGCAGTTCCATTACAAATCCTCAATAGTGTATAGAGAATAAGGTCTCTCTTCATCAACATTAAAATAACCCCCTGCGTGAGGGCAGTTTTCCCATATAATATTTATCTGGTTTGCTGCCCAACCGGGAGTGAGAATATATGGTCCAGAAATACTACGAGTCCGATGCGGACCCCCGCACCCTGGAGGGCAGGACTATCGCCGTCATCGGCTATGGCTCCCAGGGCCGCGGGCAGGCGCTGAACCTGCGTGATTCCGGTTGTCAGGTCGTCATCGGCCTGCGGCCCGGCAGCAGCTGGCAGAAGGCATCCGAAGATGGCTTTGATGTGTATTCCGTGGCGGATGCCGTCAGACGCGCCGATGTCGTCCAGATCCTTCTCCCCGACGAGAACCAGGCGGCCGTCTACCGCGCGGAGATAGGCCCCTACTTAAAAGAGAACGCTTGCCTGATGTTCTCGCACGGGTTCAACATCCACTACGGCCAGATCGTCCCCCCGCCCACCGTCGACGTGATCATGGTCGCTCCGAAGGGGCCCGGTCACATGGTCCGGCGGACCTACGAGGAAGGGAAGGGAGTCCCGGCCCTCATCGCCATCCACCAGGATGCCAGCGGCAAAGCACGTGCTATAGCGCTCGCCTACGCCCGGGGGATCGGCGCGACCCGTGCGGTGGTGCTCGAAACGACGTTTGCGGAGGAGACCGAGACCGATCTCTTCGGTGAGCAGGCGGTCCTCTGCGGCGGGGTGACCTCGCTCATCAAGGCGGGATTCGATACCCTGGTGGACGCCGGTTACGCGCCGGAGATGGCGTACCTCGAGGTCCTGCACGAGATGAAACTCATCGTCGACCTGATCTACGAGGGCGGGTTTACGAAGATGCGCGACTCGATCAGCAACACCGCCCAGTACGGCGACCTGACGCGCGGCCCCCGTGTCATCGGGCCGGAGACCTACGCGGCGATGCAGGAGATCCTTGAGGAGATCCAGAACGGCGAGTTCGCGCGGGAGTGGATGCTTGAGAACATGGTGAACCGCCCGGTCTTCACTGCGTTGACAAGAGCGGACGAGGAGCACCTGATCGAAGAGGTCGGGAAGGAACTCCGCGGGTTTATGCCGCAGTTCCGGAAGTAACCACCTTCCGTTCTTTTTTTCTCCGGTCGATACCCGTTTATACCCTTCGGCCAACCGGAGGGTATGTCTGTCTGCATCATCTATCATTCGGAGACCGGCAACACCCGGACCGTCGCTGAACGGCTCGCCGCCGCGATCAAAGGCGATCTCGTCGCGGTCAGGGATCTTGCGGGCTACTCGAAGATGGGAATGTACCTCAAAGGCGCTCCGCGGGCCATGAGGGGGGAACTCGCCGCTATCGAACCCGCCACAATCAACGTTGCCGGCTACGAGGTCGTCGTCGTCGGGACCCCCGTATGGGCGGGCAACCCGACACCCGCGGTCAACGCGGCGTTCAAGGCTCTCGTGGGCATCGAGGGGAAACCCGCGGTCGTCTTCTGCACATCACGCGGGATGCCGGGAAAGACCCTTGAGCGGCTGCAGGCGATGCTTGCCGGCCGGGGCGCCGACGCCCGGGGCGTGGTCGGGTTCACGGTGCGGGATGTGCGGACAGGAGAGGGCATGGATGCCCTTGTCGATCTCGTCCGCCGGTCGGAAAAAGAGAGGGTTGTTCAGTAACGCATCAGCCGGGTCGTCGAGGTGAGCGCCGTCTCGAGCTCGCCGGGCGTGATGACGACCGTCTCACCCTTCAGCCGGAGGGTGAGGGCGTCGCCGCCGACCGTGCCGATGGTCCGGTGCTCCACCCCGGCAAGGGCCGCTTCGTCCCGGACCGCGACCAGGAACCGGCCGTAGGTCTCGGAGAAGAGTTCTTCGAGGGGATCGCCGGCGAGGCTGACGTCCGCGCGCGGCGCGACTTTCACGAGCGCCGCAAGGAGCCCACCCCGGGAGAGGTCGGTCGCGACCGTGACCCGGTTGTCCCGGACAAGATCCCGGACGAGGCTGACCGCGGCCGGGTCGGCCATCGCGGGCGCCGGGCCGCCGCACCCCGTGACGGCGTCAAGGACCGATCCCCCGAAGACGGGCAGTGTCTTCCCGATCAGGGCGAGGAGTTCGCCTTCGGCGGGGGGCACCCACTCCCGGACCTCCCCCCGTCCCGCCATCCCGAGCGACGGCGTGGGCTTGATCTGCGTCCCGAACTCGTCGCTCTCGTTATAGAGCGAGACGTTGCCGCCGACGATCGGTATCGCCATCCTCCGCGCCGCGTCCCCGAGGCCGAGGACGCACTGCTCAAGCTGCCAGAAGACCTCCGGGTGCTCGGGGCTCGCGAAGTTGAGGCAGTCGACGATGCAGAGCGGGTCGGCACCGAGGCAGGCGAGGTTGCTTGCGTTCTCGATGACGGCGTTCGCCGTCCCCTCGAAGGGCCTCAGGTAGATGTGCCGGGGGTTGCACCCGCAGGAGAGGACGAGCGCTTTGTCTTCGAGGCGGAGGACCGCGGCGTCGTGGCAAAGCGAGACCGACCGGAGCTGGACGTCCCTGTCGTACTGCTCGTAGGCCCAGTCCTTGTTTGCCACATCCGGGTGCGCGAGGACCGCGAGCGCGAGGTCCTTTACCGCGGTCTTCGGGCGGACGAACGGCGTCTCTGCCGCATACGGTTTCTTCTCCCAGGCACAGAGCGGCGCCCCGCCGACCAGAAGGTCGATCGGAAGGTCGGCGACGACCTCGCCGTGGAACTTCACGATGTAGCGGGGGTCGGCGATCACCTCGCCGATCTCGCTCCACCGGAGATCGTACTTCTCCGCGATCGCTCCCATCAGGGCGACATCGCCGGGAGCCACCTCGATGAGCATCCGCTCCTGGGACTCGGCGAGCATGATCTCCCGGGGCACCATCCCGGTCTCCCGGAGGTGGACCCGGTCCGCGTAGATGACCGCCCCGAACGTGCTCGCCATCTCGCTCGACGCCCCGGCAAGCCCCGCCGCCCCGAGGTCACGGCAGGAGAGGACTTTCCCGGTCTCTGCCATCGCAAGGATCGCGTCGATGAGGAGCTTCTCGGTGTAGGGGTCCCCAACCTGGACGCTCGGCCGGTCGGCGGCCTCTGCATCCAGAGAGAGGTCGCGGGAGGCAAACGACGCCCCCCCAAGGCCGTCCCGCCCGGTCGAGGAGCCGATCAGAACCAGGCGGTTGCCCGGCACCTTCACCCGGGCGGTGATGTAGCGGTCCGGGTCCACGATGCCGACACAGACGACGTTCACGAGCGGGTTTCCCGAGTAAGAGGGATCGAAGACGAGCTCGCCCCGGACGACCGGCACTCCGATGCAGTTGCCGTAATCACCGATCCCGGCGACGACGTGCTCGAAGATGTAGCGGTTCTTCTCGCTCTCAAGAGGGCCGAAGTACAGCGGGTCCATCAGGGCGATGGGGCGGGCGCCCATGGAGAGGATATCGCGGACGATCCCGCCGACGCCGGTCGCGGCGCCGTCGTAGGGGTCGACGTAGCTTGGGTGGTTGTGGCTCTCCATCCCGATGGCGAGGGCGCAGGTATCACTGAACCGCACGATCGCGGCGTCGTCCCCCGGCCCGAGCAGCACCTCGCCTCCCTCCGTCGGCAGCGTCTTGAGGAGAGGTTTCGTGGACCGGTAACTGCAGTGTTCGCTCCAGAGGTTTTCAAAACAGGCAAGCTCGACGTCGGTCGGGTCGCGCCCGAGGGTTTTTCGCAGCAATGCAAGGTCCTGAGCCGATAACATACTGTAAAACTGGTGGGCTGCCTATCTACATAAGCGTGTGCAAGCCCGTTCGTGAGGTACTCACTTTTTGACGTGGCGCGACCAATACTGGGGTATGACCCCGTCATATGAAGACCTTCTGAAGAAGGCGTATACCAATATCACGGAGCCGACGGAGTTTGAAGATCGGTTCACGGTTCCTGTCGCCCGTGCCTTCATCGAGGGGAAGACCACGGTCCTTGAGAACTTCGCCGAGATTGCGGGCATCCTCCGGCGCGACCAGGACCACCTGATGAAACACCTCCTCGGCGAGCTCGGCACCGCCGGCAAGATCGAGGGGACGCGGGCCGTCTTCTCCGGGAAGTTCGAGCAGGAGCAGATCAATGCAATCATCCGGGGCTACGTCGAGGACTACGTCATCTGCTCGGAGTGCGGTAAGCCCGACACCCGTCTCGTGAAGAGCGACCGGATCCTGACGCTCCGGTGCGACGCCTGCGGCGGCCACCGGCCGGTCAGGAAGCGGAGATCGACCGTTGACCCCTCTGCGGCGGCGAAACCGACCGAAGGCGCCATCATGGACGTCACCCCGCAGTTCCTCTCGAAGCGCGGCGACGGTGTGGTGAAGATCGACCGCTACACGATGTATGTCGCGAATGCAAAACCGGGCCAGACGGTGAAGGTGAAGATCACCCGGATCGCCGGGACGATCATCTTCACCGAGCGTGCCGACTAAAAGGGGATCAGACCTTCCTGATCTCTACCCACAACCCTGCTTCTTCTTCCCGGACGCGGGAGGAGACGACCCCGCTCGCCGCAAGTTCCCGGCGGAGCACCCCGGGGGTCGCCCACCCGCTCCTTCTGGCGACATCGCGGTCCCAGTCCGGGTTTCGCCGCCGCATCTCGCGAAAGATCTCGTCCCGGAGTGCGGAGGTTCCAAAGCTCCCGCCGACGAATGCGGCGCCACCGGGCCGGAGGACCCGCTCGATCTCGCGGAACGCCTGCGGCCGGTCTCTCCAGAAGTAGATCGATCCGCGGCTGACGATGAGGGAGACGGAGCTGTCTCTGATCGGCATACAGTGGACATCGCCGGTGACCGGGATTATCCGATCTGTGTAACCGGCGGCAGTCTCCCGGGCGATCCGGGCCATCGCCGGATCGGTATCAAGCGCGATGACAGAGAGACTGCTCTTCTCGGCAAGTGCGGCGGCAAGGAGGCCGGGGCCGCTGCCGAGGTCCAGCGCGAAACCTTCCTGTATCCCCGACCACGCGAGCACCTGCTCTGCGATGACAGGATAGATGGGGGCAAAGACTTCCCGGGCGATCCGGGTGAAGCCTTCGGCGCTCTTTGTCATGGCTGCCCCGTGCGGGTCCCCGGCCTGTGCGGATTCCCGCCTATGCGGCCTCGAGGGCTTCCATCTGCCGGAGGAGTTCGCTCGCTGTGCCGGAGAGCCGCTTTGCCGCGTCGGTGATTGCAAGAAGAGGATGCCGGCCGCCGATCGTGGTGACGACCAGTTCGGGGTCTGCGAACCGGAATACCTGCCTGTGCTGCGCCACGTCCACCCCGGGATCGTTGAGGAGTTCAGCGGCGAGTGCATTGACATAGGTGATGCCTTCACCTTCGAAGAGTATCCGGGCCCTGTCGTCGGTCAGCTCCAGGAGTTTGAGTTTCATGGCCATACGCACCTTATGGTTGGTTTCGGGAGGGGTATATAGGTATGGGTGGAGACCGGACGATCCCGGGCGTTCTTATTCAGGAGCAGGGCGAGAACGACCCGGCAGGGCCGGCCCGTGGCATGGTCGGCAAACTCCCTTTGGGCTCGCGGTAAAGACCCGTTCCGCCGCCACGCGATCCCCCGAAGAGTCCGGTCTGCCCCGAACGGATCTCCGCTCTGGTCTGGTGCAGGTATCTGTAATTATTGCTCATCCTACCGGATGCCCGTCGCAGAGATCCGAAATGCTCCTTCGCCCGCCTCCTCCGCGATGAGAGAGATGGATATGGTCTTTGTACCGGCCCGATCCAGGGTGACCGATTCGCTGTACGGCCTGCCCGCGGCGTCCCGGACAGTCAGCGTAAACGAGGCGCGGGCGGGATCGAAGAGGCCGTGGTTCCGGTTGATGCAGGTGATCGTAAACGTGTTTCCGCCAAGCCCGGTCACGACATCCGCGCCGGGAAAAGCAATCGTTTCGTTGAGTACGGAGTCGATCCAGGCCCGCCCCAGAGCATGGGCGCCCGGGGCGGCCTCCTCGCAGAATACGATGCGCCCGCTCGCGGCGTCTATCGTGTGCACCTCTCCGTCCGGCCAGAAAAGGGTGACCGTCATACCGACCGCCGCGACCAGAAGAACTGCCGGGACCACGGCCCTAATATACCTTCCGGGTTCGGACATCGTGGAATACCTCCCGTGCGAGCATAATCCCGGACGGGCATGGGTGGCCTCTGGCCGGCGTTCACACTCCGGGCAGCACTTATGGATGCGTTCCATCCCGCCGGCACAAAGACGACGCCGGCAATCGGCAGCCCCGCAAAAACGGCGCCGATTCCGGAGAGGTGTTTTAATTTCAGGTTCCAGACCTCCATTCATGCGCATCCCTGGAGACCACGGATAGCCAACAGCACCATCGGTCTCCGGGCACGACGCCGATTGAGTGCCCTGGCCCCCGCGGGATACCGTTCAGGCATCCACGCTCTTTTGTCTGGGAAAAGGGATTTATATCATTTACGGCCACCGCAGTTACATGTCGCGCGAAACATCGCTCCGGTGGCTGTAAAAGGCATATAGCTGTTGTATAAACTCATTTGCGAGGCTCTATGAAACTTTCCAGAATCGCAACACTTATCATGATCGTCGCGGCGCTGCTGGTCCCGGCCGCGGCGGCGCAGGGGACCGGAAGTCATAGCTACATCGTAACCCCGGCCGGGGATACGGTGCTCGAAGACAGTCCGGTGTTTATGCCGACGAACGTCGGCAGCATCACGCAGGGCGAGACGGACTGGTACTCGACCAATGTTGCCGCAGGCACAACGGAACTCATCGTCGACCTGAACTGGGGCGACTCGTCCGACTCGCTTCGGCTGACGGTGTACGCACCGGACACCGTGCTCGGACCGTATTACGATGCATACGACGGCGTGAACGGGCGGATATACCTGCGCATAAAGGACTCTGCCGGCCTGTACCCCGGGACATGGTGGTTTGAGGTTTACGGCGCGGATGTGGCCGGGATCGAGGACTACACGATCACCTGGCGGTGAGTATCGAAACGTTGAACACTTCTTCCGGCGACGATCCTGCATGGTGCGGTGGAGCCGGATCTCTTCCCTTCTCCTTGTTGCCGCGGCCTTTGCAGTCCTTGCGATCCCGGGCGCGGCGGCCGCTCGCTACGTCGTCGAACCGGTGACGGAGGAATACTCCGGCGAGACGTACGACTTTGAGGAGAAGACGTCCCGGGACCTGCCGCTCCGGGTGATGCTCCTTCGTGTCATGCTCATGGTCCTCCCCGCATGCTTCTTCCCCGGCGAGCTCCTCTACGTCTTGAGCGTCCTCCTGCCGTTCGGGTTCCGGCGGGTGACCAGGCGCACTGTCCTCGACGACGACTTCCGGCTCGACCTCTACCGGCAGATCGCCGCAAACCCTGGCGCAGGTGCCGGGGAACTCGGCGAGTTGATGGATGCATCGCGCGGAAGGCTCCGCTACCACCTCAATACGCTCATCAGGGAAGGGAAGGTGGTCACTGTGGACTATCGGAACCGCACCGGGCACTTTGCGCGGAACCAGAGGTATACCGATCTCGAACAGCGCATCCTCATCAGCCTGCGGGAAGAACTCTCCCAGACGATTCTCAGGCATCTTCTCGGATCCCCGGATACGACCCGGAGCGATCTTGCAGAACACCTCGGGCTCTTCGGCTCGGCGATCTCCCGGCAGATGCAGGAGCTCAAGGCCGGAGGGATCGTCACCGCAGAGAGGGACGGGCGGTTCGTCCGCTACCGGCTCTCTGAGGGCGCCCGGGATTTTCTCAACCGGTATACGGGAGGCCTTCCCACTCCCGGGCACCCCGGCACGGAGGGTTACCCCGTCGAAAAGGGGCACGAGGTATCGTCGAGTTAGGTCCCGAACTGTTTAGGCACAACATCCCGGACCCAAGCAAGCCCTTCCCGACATACTGTAAGATCCGCGACCTCTCGACCGGGATCGATACTCTCTACAGGGAAGATAGGAGACCGTATCAAAGATCCTGCCATCCCTCACCCAACCCCCACGGTTTATCTCCCGCCGCTCCCAATACCTACCATAGAGAGGCTACACCATGGAGATCGCGTTCACCAAACTGCAGGGAAACGGCAACGACTTTATCCTGATCGACGAATCCCAACAGGAGATCATCCCTGAAGAGATGAAGGGAGGGTTCGCGGCGCTCTACTGCGACCGCAGGTTCGGCATCGGCGCCGACGGGGTCCTCTTCCTCCAGGCGTCCGATAAAGCCGACGTCCGTATGCGGCTCTTCCAGCCCGACGAGAGCGAGGCCGCGATGTGCGGGAACGGCATCCGGTGCCTCGCGAAGTACGCCCACGACGCCGGCTACGTCAAAGAGTCCTGCTCGGTCGAGACCGGGGCCGGGGTCGTCCCGGTGACGATGCGGTACGCGGACGACGAGTTCACCGCGACGATCACCATGCCGACACCCGCGTTCGAGCGGAGCGCCATCCCCGCCGTCGGGAACGGCGAATACCGGGAGGAGATCCGCGGGTTCACCGTTTATGCCGCAAACACCGGGGTCCCCCACGCCGTTATCTTCGTCAAAGAGATCGGCGCCGTCGATATCGCCGCCGTCGGCCCGGCCATCCGGAACCACCCCACCTTCCCGGAGGGTGCGAACGTCAACTTCGTCGAGAGCGCCGGCAACGACACCCTCCGGATCCGGACGTTCGAGCGCGGCGTCGAGGCCGAAACGTTCAGCTGCGGCACCGGCGCCACGGCCTCGGCGGCGGTCGCCCACCACCTCGGCAAAACCGGAGATACCGTGAGGGTCGAGACGAAAGGCGGCCCGCTCATCATCCGCTTCGGGGAGGCCGTCACGATGGAAGGCCCCGCCGAGACGGTCTTTTCGGGCGTTATACCGCTTTGATCCCGTCCTCGGTGATCACAAAATCGAACGAGAGCCCTTCCGGCCGGGACCGGTGCTTCCGGAGCATGGCCCGCCGGACGCTATCTCTCTTTTCGAGCCTCACGATGGCCTTTGATATATGCTCAAGCGCCGTCCCCCCAAGGCCCGCGACCCGGTCCCGCTCCACATCCACGTAGATCTGGTTGGTGATCAGGACGGGGATATCGTACTTCTTTGCGAGGCCCAGGAGTTTTATCATGTGGTGCGAGAGTTTCCGCACCGCCTCCCGCCCGAGGTCGAGTTCCGTCCGGTAGAGGGCGGTCGCCGAGTCCATCACCAGGAGGTCGACAGGGGCGCCGTCCTTCTTCCTGAGCAGCCCCTCCGTATCGGCGATCATCGCCCCCTGCTGGGTAAAATCGATCGGTTCAAAGAGGTAGAGCCGGTCCGCGAACTCCGCGGCATGCCCCCCGGCTACCTGGGTGAACCGTTCCACCGAGAATCCTTCGGTATCGATGTAGACGACCGCGTTCCCCGCCCGGAGGCTCGCAACCGCCGCCAGCAGGCAGAGGGTGCTCTTGCCGCTCGCGGGTTCGCCGTAGATCTGGGTGATCGTCCGCCGCTCGAGTCCCCCGCCCAGCAGGTCGTCGAGGGGCCGGTTCCCCGTGCTGACCCGGTCCGGTTTCATGGCGCGAGCACGCCCCGCTCGATGAAGAGGCGGCGTGCCGCCGCTTCGACGGCGCCGGTGACCTCACGAAGCGGGATGCCGAGGTCCCGGGCGCATGCCGCCGCCTGCTCGTACTCCGCCTTGAACGAGGTGATCTTCCCTCCCGACCAGCCGCATTTGACATCCACGGCGAACTCCCGGCCACGGATGGACGCCGTGACCTGCTCAACCGTCCGTTCGGCGACCGCCCGGTGGACCATCGGTATGCAGCGGATGCCGAGCGTCCCGAGTTCGGCGCCCATCACCCTCACGAGGCGGTCGGTCGCATCGGGGCAGCAGACGACCCGGACGAGGTGGCCGCTCCGCCCCTTCTTCATCACCACCGGGATGGCGCTTGCGTCCCGTGCCCCCTCCTCCATCAGGCGGTTTATCGTGTAGGCGAGAGCCTCCCCGGTCACGTCGTCCACATTCGTCTCGAGGATGTCGACCCGGTCGCCGCCGGCCCGCTCCTCCGCCGCAAGAAGCATCGAGCGGAGGACGTTCGGCCTTCCCCGGGGGTTCCTGCTCCCGGCCCCATAGCCGACCGCCCTGATCGCCGCCGGGCCGAGGTCCTCCGGCCGGACCGTCGAGAACTCGGCGAGGAGAGCGGCCCCCGTCGGGGTGCAGAGTTCCCGCTCCTCGTCTCCGGGAACGGTTCGAAGTTCCGACCCGGCAAGGATCGCGACGGTCGCGGGAGCCGGGATGGGAAAGGTGCCGTGAGCCCCGACGGCAAACCCCCGGCCGAGGGCGACCGGGAGGACGGCCACCCCATCGACGTCGAGGGAGTGGAGGGCGGTGCAGGCGCCGACCACGTCGGCGACGGCGTCGTCCGCACCCACCTCGTGGAAATGCGCCCCGGTCCCGTGGATGCTCTCTTCGGCCCGGTGTATCCGGAGAAAGACCCGCCGGGCCATCTCCCGTGCGCCGGCGGGGGCGTCGCTTTCGGCCACCCGGTCGAGCACCTCGTCAAGCGTGCGGTGGTCGACCGGGGCATGCGCTCTCACCTGGACTGCACGGATCCCGGAGCGGTCTACCCGTTCTATTGTCGGTTCACCGACGACGGAACGCATGGCTGCCCTGACAAGCCCCTCGTCCGCCCCCAGATCGAGAAGCGAACCGATGATCATGTCGCCTGCGGCCCCGTTGAACGGATCGAAGAGAAGTACGTTCATGCGCCTCCAGTACTTATAAATCCCCGAAATATAAGAACTAGAGGTAATGCCCGAGATATACTTGAAGGTAGATAGCGCTTATCCGGAGGATCAGGGGGCGGGCAAGGCACGGCTCGACCCCGACACCATGCTGCAGCTCAGGCTCAGCCCCGGAGATCTTGTCGCTATCGAAGGAAAGCGTCGCACCGTGGCCAAGGTCTGGCGTGCCATGGTGAACGACTGGCACCAGGGGAAGGTCCGGATCGATAATTTTACCCGGCTCAACACCGGCGCCAGCATCGGGGACCGTATAAAGATAAAGACGCTGGACGAGGAGGTTGAGGCGAAACGGGTGGTGCTCGCGCCTCCCGAAGATCTCCCAAAACAGCTCCCCATCAACTACAGCAGCGTCGTCAACAAGCTGATTGACTTTCCTGTCGTGAAGAACGATTCCGTGCCGATCCAGGCGGGGCTCCCGTTCATGCAGCCCCAGCTCGTCGCGTTCAAGGCCGTGGTGGTGGAGCCGGAGAACGCGGTGATCATCACCAAGAATACGAAGATCGAGTTCTCCGAGAAACCCGCCGCCGGGTTTGAGGGCGTCAAACGGATCAGTTACGAGGATATCGGCGGCCTGAAGGGCGAGCTGCAGCGTGTCCGCGAGACGATCGAACTTCCTATGCGCCACCCTGAGATCTTCCGGAAGCTCGGTATCGAGCCGCCGAAGGGCGTCCTCCTCTACGGCCCGCCGGGGACGGGAAAGACCCTGATCGCAAAGGCGGTCGCGAGCGAGAGCGGAGCCCACTTCATATCGATCGCGGGACCCGAGGTGATCTCGAAGTACTACGGCGAGAGCGAACAGCGGCTCCGCGAGGTCTTCGAGGACGCCCGGCAGCATGCGCCGGCCATCATCTTCATCGACGAACTCGACTCGATCGCCCCCCGGCGCGAGGAGGTGACCGGGGAGGTCGAGCGGCGTGTGGTGGCCCAGCTCCTGACGATGATGGACGGGCTCGAGGAGCGGGGGCAGGTCGTGGTGATCGGGGCCACGAACCGGCTCGACGCCATCGACCCCGCCCTCCGCCGTCCCGGCCGGTTCGACCGGGAGATCGAGATCGGGGTCCCGCCGGAGGACGACCGGGTCCAGGTGCTCCACATCCACACCCGGGGTATGCCGCTTGGGGAAGGCGTGGACATCGCCTCCATCGCCCAGCAGACCCACGGATTTGTCGGGGCGGACCTCGCCGCTCTCGCCCGTGAGGCGGCGATCAAGGCGCTCCGGCGTTATCTCCCCGAGATCGACCTCGAGGCCGAGGAGATCCCGCCGGAGATCCTCGAGAAGATGGAGGTGCAGGGCAAGGACTTCCGCGACGCCCTCCGCGACGTGGGCCCGAGCGCCATGCGGGAGATCCTCCTCGAGGTGCCGCACACCACCTGGGAGGACGTGGGCGGCCTTACCGAGGCGAAACAGGATATCCGCGAGGCGGTCGAGTACCCGCTCACCCGGCGGGAGCAGTTCGAGGACCTGGGTATCGAGCCCCCGAAGGGTGTCCTTCTCTACGGCCCGCCGGGGACCGGAAAGACCCTGATCGCAAAGGCGGTTGCGAGCGAGAGCGGGGCGAACTTCGTGCCCGTCAAAGGCCCCCAGCTCCTCTCGAAGTGGGTCGGCGAGAGCGAGCGGGCTGTCCGCGAGGTCTTCAAGAAGGCCCGGCAGGTGGCGCCGTCCATCATCTTCTTCGACGAACTGGACGCTCTCGCCCCCGCCCGTGGTGGCGGTACCGAGTCGCATGTGATCGAGAGCGTTCTAAACCAGATTCTCACGGAGATCGACGGCCTCGAGGAGCTCCGGGGCGTGGTGGTGATGGGTGCGACGAACCGGCCGGATATGGTCGACCCGGCACTGCTCCGGCCCGGGCGGTTTGACCGGCTTGTCTACATAGGCGAGCCCGGGCGGGACGACCGGGAGAAGATCCTCAAGATCCACACCCGCTACATGCCGATCGAGGGTTCTGCGATCGAAGACCTCGTGGACGTGACCGAGGGGCTCTCGGAGAACGAGATCGAGGACCTGGTGCTCGCGGTCGGTGCCGGCCGCCGTGCGAGCGTTGAGGATGTGCGGAGCCATCGCGCCGCGGTTGCTGCGAGCGACGACGAGGGGCTCCGGCGCTCTCTCCGGAGGAGGAAGATCGTCGACCTCTTCTCCCAGCAGAATATCGACCTCGACGATCCCACACGGGACCGGCTCCTCCATAAGATCGCAGCCGATACCGAGGGGTTCGTCGGCTCAGACCTCGAAGCGCTCGGCCGGGAGGCGGCCATGCTCGCGATGCGGGAAGGCGCTACCCACGTGAACGCGTCGCACTTCGACCGGGCGCAGGAGAAGGTGCACGCGACGATGAACGAACGGCTGCGGCAGTACTACGGGAAGGTGCAGCAGCACTTCAAAGGCGGGCTGCCAAAAGAGATCCAGCCGCCGGAATACCAGTAGACGGGCATCCGGGGAAGGCCCCCGGAGAACTGTTTTTGCACGGTTGTTCGTCTCCATCCGGAAAATCCCTATCTCTTCCGGCCTGGAGTAATCTCACGCGAAGGCGCGAAAGGGGTTACAGGTAACGAGTCCCGAACTTCGCGCCTTCGCGGCAACGCGAGAGATCTCCCCCACCCTCACCGCCGGCCGAACCAGACTACGAGGCCCACAATCACCACGAGCGGGACCACCCACCCGGGCGCCGCCTTCTGCGTCGGGATGCTGGAAGGCTCCGCAGTCCCGTTCTCCACCTGCGCTTCGATCCACTCGACCGCATACGTGAGCTGGACGTCCTCTCCGGCCATCGCCCGCGCCAGGGTCTCCTCGTCGAGCGGCACCCGCACCGTCGGGGCGACCCCGCCGACCATCGACGCGTTGCTGTCCACCTGGATCCGGCCGTTCTCGTCGAGCGACGCACCCGCCGGGAAGGCCGTCATGATCCCGGGGGGCAGCACCGGCCCGAGCGACTCGATGCCGAACGCCCCGTTCGTCCCGTACCACGAGACGATTGCACCCCTTCCGGTCTCGACAACGACCTTCGGCAGACCCTCGCCCGAGCTGATGGTGTAGGGGCTGACGAGGAGCGCGACCGGGCCCTCATAGCGGTCGGGCCGGGGCTCGCTCCAGGACTCCCAGAGGACCGCGGGCTCCCCGGTCCCGGGGTCGTACATGGTGCCGTACTCGTAGAAGACCGGCCGGTCCACGAACCAGGCCGCGAGAGCGGCGGCCAGGTTGTCGTCCCCGCCCCGGTTGAACCGGAGGTCGATGACGATGCCGGGCGCCCCATCCGCGATCGCGTCCTTCACCGCCGCCTTGAAGGGCTGGTAGACATCATAAGCCTCTTCATAGACCGCGATATAGACGATCCCGCCCGGCAGGGTCCGGCAGGTCACGGTATCGTTCGAGATTATCACTTTAAGATTCCCCATCGTCCCGGCCTCCACGTCGTTCACCGGGCGGCCGAGGAAGATGCTCGTCCGGGCGAGCGTGTCGTAGCCGTCCTCCGCTGCGATCAGGTTGACCGTGCGCGGGGCCGAGTCCCCGGGACCGGCTATCCCGACCGCCGCCTCGGTCCCGACCGGCGCCCGGGTCAGGAACCGCTGCTTCTGGAGGAGGATGCCTTCCGCGGTCGAAGGCTTGACCGGGCTCCAGATGATCGATGTCGCGTTGATCGCCTCCCCGACCGGCCGGCCGTCCCAGGAGACCACCTCGTCGCCGAACCGGATCCCCGCCTTCTCTGCACCGCTCCCCTCCGCGATGTAGGTCACGATCACCCTGCCCGTATCGAGCCGTGCGGCGCTAAACCCGTAGCCACCCCCGATATCGGCGTACTTCGCCCCGGAGTCGTCGGGGGAGAGGATTATGACGTGCCCGTCCGGGATGGCATACGCAAACTCCCGGAGCGTGCGGTAGTACGCGGCGTTGTCGTGGTTCTTCTCGGCATCCGCGATCCCGGGGGCATACGTCGCGTAGAGCAGATCCCAGTCGACGCCGCGCCACTCCGTGAAGGCGTAGCGCTCTTCCATATAGGTGCACATCTCGCGGAAGGCGTCGCTCCAGGACATGTTAATGAAATCAGGGACCTCTCCCGTCAGGTTGGCCATGATGGGTGCGTACGACGCCATCAGTTCCTCGTTGTAGGCCGTCTCGTTGTCCCGCTCAAACGGGAGGGAGGCGTCCGTCCATACCATCCCGCACGAATCGGTGTAGAGGCCGGCGGATACCGGCGATACGAGGGCGAGAAGCAGGACCAGAACCGGCAGCCCTGCCAATATTGCGCGTAACCGTCTTAAGTGCACGATAATCTTCTCTAAACATCCGTTTCTCACCGCGAGATTTGACCGTTGCGTTTTCCCGCGCCGGAGGCCGGGACCGGGCCGCACACGACGTTCAGGGGACGCTCGCGATCCGCCTCACGCGCCCCGGAATACGGTGGTCCGGTCCGCTGCTGCCATCGGGGCAACCTATTTACAGCACTATGAACAAGCATATACATCAAAGAGCACACCTGCAACACGGAGTATCCCATGCCGAACTGCACCACGTTTCTCGACGCCAACGCCTGTAACCCTGCAAAAACCGCTCTCGTCATCCCCTCCCGCGGGGAGTCCTATACCCGCGCCGACCTCCTCGACCTGGTCGCCCGGGCCGCAGGCGGCCTCCTCGCCCTCGGGATCGGGCGCGGGGAGCGGGTCTGCATCTACCTGGACAGTTCGGTGGAGTACCTTGTAAGTTACCTCGCCCTCTGGCGGATCGGGGCCGTCGCGGTTCCGACGAACCGGGTCTACCGGGAGAACGAGGTGCTCTACGCCGTCCGCGACGCAGGAGCCGCCGCCGTCATCACCGACGCGGAAGGTGCGGCCCTCGTCGGCCGCATCCGGGACCGGGCACCGGCACTCCGGCACGTCGTCGCCGTCGGCGGCAAGATCGCCGGCGCCACCTCGTGGGGCGAGCTCCTCCGTGCGGACCCGTGCCGCCGCGCTGCCCACTGCCGGTTCGACGACCTCTGCCAGATCCAGTACACTTCCGGCACCACCGGGAAACCCAAAGGCGCCATGCTCACCCACGGCAACTGGATCGCGGCGATGGATGCCGAGCGGGACGTCCTCCGGATCACCCCTGACGACATCTACCTCGGCATCTACCCGATGGGGCACGTCGGCATCAGCTGGGGCATCGCCACCCTCCGGGCCGGCGGGACCTACGTCGTCATGGAGCGGTTCGACCTCGCCCGCTACCTCGACCTCGCCCGTGAATACCGGGCCACGATCGTCGCCGGCATGCCGCCGGTGATCCACTCCCTCCTCCAGACCCCGCCAGGAACTGAAACGGCGCTCGCCACCGTCCGGGTGATGATCAGCGGCGGCGGCCCCCTGACGCCCGGCGTCTGGAGACCCTTCCACGAGCGGTTTAACATCCCCGTCGTCAACGCCTACGGCCTCTCCGAGACGGTCGTCGTCGGGACCGGGACCGCCATCCGCCCTGAGCACTACGCGACCGCCGACGAGTTCCGAAGTGTCGGCACCCCGGTCGGGTTCTCGGAGGTGAAGATCGTCGACGCGAACGATCCCGCCCGGGAGCTCGGTCCCGGCGAGGACGGGGAGATCGCCCTCCGGGGGCCGGGGGTGGCGCTCGGCTACTGGCAGATGCCGGAAGAGACCCGTGCCGCCTTCCTCCCCGACGGCTGGTTCCTGACCGGCGACGTCGGCCACCTCGATGCGGAGGGGATGCTCTCCATCACCGACCGGAAGAAGGACATGATCGTCATGTCGGGCTGGAAGGTCTACCCGACCGAGGTCGAGGACGTCCTCGTCCAGCACCCGGGTGTCCGCGACGCGGCGGTCTTCGGGTGCCCCGACGAGCACCGGGGCGAGGTCCCGGTGGCCGTGGTGGTCCCCGCGGAGGGCGGCGTCACCCCCGACGGCATCATCGCCTTCGCCCGCGAACGCCTTGCCGGCTACAAGGTCCCCCGCCGGATCATCCTGGCGGCCGAGATCCCCCGGGTGAACGGCTGGAAACTCCTCCGGAAGCGCCTCAGGGAGGAGTACTGCGGTGCCGCCGGCATCGGCCACACCTGAGGGTATTATTAAGGAAAAAGCGGTGTATAGATACTCCTGACGTACACCCGAGGTGCAGACGTGGCAGACACCAGCAAACGTTCGACAGGTATCGCGGGCCTGGACCTTGCGCTCGACGGGGGATTCCCGCCGGGAGCCCGCATCATCATATCCGGATCCCCCTTAAGCGGCCTTGAGCTCCTGGCGCAGCAGTTCTGGCGGACGGGGAACGCGGGGGGTGCATACCTGATGCTCGACGCCGTGCCGCGCGAGGGTATGACCGACGCAGGGGGTATGGATACAGCGGCGCTGGCCGGAGCCATGCAGGGGGAGAGGATCGTCCTCGACTCGCTCTCCACGCTGATCGCCACCCGGGGTATCGATGCGGCCACCCGGTTTGTCCGCGAGGATACCCGGGCGATCGTCGAAGGAGGGGCAACCATCGTCTACCTCCTCTACACTGGTCTCCACAGCCCCCTTGAGGAGGCGCGGATGATGCGTGCCGCGGACGTCTTCATCACCCTCAGACACCAGATCCACGGCAACGAGGTCGAGAGGACGCTCGCCATCGAGAAGCTCAGGGGTGCGAACGTGCCGCAGCGGGTGATCCCCTACCACATCATCGCAAGGGGCCTTGAACTCTCGACGACGAGCAGGGTGGTCTAATGCAATGATTCTCAATTACCGGCACGCTCAACGGAGGAGAGTATCGATCTTTTTTCACACTATCCCGGGGGTTGCGTCCCGGGAGACGGCTTTTCCCCGGTATCCCCACGTACTGCCCCCCCTCCGGGGGGCGGGGGCTTTGAGGAGGAACGTACGGGTACCCACCTGGGGGGGAGGGGGAGACCCCCTCCCCGGTCCCCACCCCCGTGGCGATACCCCCGCGGTCCACTCCATGGGGAGATCCCGGAGAAGAACCGGCTACGGCTTCCCGCTGGCTATCGCCATGACTGCCCTCGCCCCTGGGCGGGGGCGGGGGAGGAGCGCGAAGCGCGGGTGGGGTGGGGGGACGGAGAGGAACTTTCGGGTACCATTTTGCCCGGGGAGGGGACGAGCCCCCTCCCCGGTCCCCTCCCCCCGTGGCGATATCCCCACGGTCCACTCCACGGGGAGAACTCAGGGAAGAACCAGATTCAGGCCAGCTCTTCCCGGTCTTCCCGTTCCCTCCCGGGAAACCGACGCCGCTGCCACTCCCGGGCACGGTTTATCCCGGATATCGCCCTGACTGCCCTCGCCCCCGGGAGGGGGCGGGGGAGGAGCGCGCAGCGCGGGCGGGGAGGGGGTTGCCGGAGAGGGACGTACGAGTATCCCCTCCAGGAAGGCCGGGTGGGGTGGGGGGACGGAGGGGAGCGCTCCGTCTGGGATGGGACGAAGGCCAGATAGGCTCTGTTCATTTGGAATCGATGCACTAGTCCGTATACTCAGCCCGGACCAGCCCTGCCGCAACATCCATATTCTTCAGTTTTCCGAACGCCTCCTCGCGCGTCCGCATCCGCAGGCCGCAGTCGGGATCGATGAGCATCGCCTCTGGCGAGAAGAGATCGACCCCCGTCTCGATCCTCTTCCGGATCACCTCGACGCTCTCGATGCCGGGGTCGGCCGAGTCCACGCAGCCGTAGCCGATCATCCGGCCGCGCAGGTCCTTTGCCGAGAGCACATCCAGGTTAGACGGGTTGTTTGCAAACTCAAAGTCAAAGACGGCGACGTTTGTCCTGAGAACGTCGTCCACGACGTTCCTGAGGTTCCCGCAGACGTGGAGGCAGACCGGCACCCGGAGCCTGCCGACGATCGCGTTCACCGCCTCGCGGCCGACGGCGATGTTTGCCGCCCCCGTGGAGAAGATGGGCTCATCGATCTGGAGGAGCGTAACGCCGGCGTCCTGGAGATAGCCTGCCTCGACCGCGAGCGCCTGCGCGAGGTCGAGGACCAGCTCGTCCCTGTTCCGGTAGAATGGGGTCTCTAACTTCAGGCCGTGCGCGAGCGTGCTCGGGCCGGTGAGGATCCCCTTCACCTTCGGGTGCCGGGAGAGGGCGTATCTCGTATCCGCGACGGTGATGGGCTGCCGGGCCGGCTGGACCTTCCCGACGACCGCGGAGCCCCGGATGCCGGGGAGACGGGAGGTGAAGGCATGGATCATGTCGCCGCGGACCTGGCCGTCGGAGATGATGTCGATCCCGGCGGCGATCTGGTCGGCGACCGCTACCTCCACCGCGTGCTTCAGCGGGTCCACAAGGCCCATAATCCCCGAGCCTTTCACCACCGGGTAGCTCCCGACCACCGTGGTCGGGAGGCGCATGCTTGTCAGGGTCATGGCGTCAGTCTGTGCCGGTCGCGCGGGAAGAGCGCCGCTTCGCGGATGTTGCCGAGGTTGAGCATCGTCATCACCAGGCGCTCGATACCGAGCCCCCATCCGGCGTGCGGGGGCATGCCGTAGCGGAACGTCTTCAAGTAGAACTCGAAACTCTCGGGAGAGAGGCCTTTCGCGCGGATCCGCTCCACGAGGAGGTCGTGGTCGTGGATACGCTGGGCGCCGGAGGAGAGCTCCATCCGGGGGTGCATCATATCGAACGCCTTGCAGAACTCGGGCCGGTCCGGGTAGGGCATCGCGTAGTAGGGCCTGATATCGGTCGGCCAGTCGACGATGAAGTAGTGCTGCCCGATCACGTCGCCGATCGCCCTCTCGGCCGCCGGGGTGAGGTCGTCGCCGAAGGAGAGTTTCTCCTCGATGGTCCGGTTCGCGATCTCGATCGCCTCCACGTAGGGTATCCGCGGGAACGGCGTTGCCGGAACCGCAAGGTCGACCCCGAGCTCCGCGAGGTGCTCGCCGCAGGTCTTTTTGACGCAGTCGTAGACGTGGACGATCAGGTCTTCGAGAAGATCCATGACGTCGTTGTGGTCGGCAAACGAGACCTCCACGTCAAGCGACGTGGCCTCGTTGAGGTGCCGGACGGTGTTGTGCTCCTCGGCGCGGAAGATGGGGCCGATCTCAAAGACCGCCTCAAACCCGGCCGCCATCATCATCTGCTTGTAGAGCTGCGGGCTCTGGTTCATGAACGCTTCTTTCTCGAAGTAGGCGATCGGGAAGAGTTCGGTGCCGCCCTCGGTCGCCGCCGCGACGATCTTTGGCGTGGTGATGTTGATGCAGCCGCGGGAGGCGAGGAACTCCGTCGCGGCGCAGGTCACCGCCGAGCGGATGAAGAAGATGGCGCGGACACGGGGTTTCCTCACGTCAAGGAACCGGGAGTCGATCCGGGTATCCATCTCGGCGGGCACCTTCTCCGCGACGTCGAGCGGGAGCGGGCTCTCTGCGATGCTGATGATCTCAAGTTCCTCGGGGACGATCTCGCGCCCTCCCGGGGCTTTCTCGATCGCTTTGACCGTTCCCCGGACCCTGACCACGGACTCGCGCGAGACGTCCCGGGCAACATCGAGGATCTCAGCCGGGACCTTCTTCTTCGGGATGGTCACCTGGATGATGCCGGTCCGGTCGCGGATCAGGAAGAACGAGAGTCCTCCAAGATCGCGGACCTCGTGCACCCAGCCGATGATCTCGGCAGATTCGGTCGTTGGGGTTACGGCCCGTATTGGTAAACGCATATGAAAAACCTGGGTACAATGTGGGCCCCGGGAGGTATTTTGTCTTGCGCTCCCGGCCGGGGGATTGCTCCGGCAAGGCGACGGGATTATGGCCTGCACCGGCGGGAAGCGGGAAAAAAAGGCGGCTGCCCCGGGGGGTGCGGGGCTACAGGAAGACTGCGGCGGCGATGACCGTCGTCCAGCGGCCGTCCATAACCCCTTCCGCTGCCTGGCAGGTGTGGGTCGTGCTGATGATCCGGCCGCTGGCCTTGTAGATCTGTTCACGCTCCTGCCATGCCCGGTCGGGATCGAACTCGATACCGAGCGTTGTCGCAAGCATGGTTGCCGCAAGGTCTTCGGCGTACTCGCCCGAAACCTCTGCCGTCTCCCCGAAGGCATGGTGCTCGGAGAGGTAGCCGTAGGTGTTGCTCTCCTTCGGCATCGCGTGGCCGATAGCGGCGGAGGCGAGCCTGCTCGGTTCGTTGGTCTCATTCCGGGCCATGACGACGTAGACGATGCTGCCTGGGGAGAGGTGCTGTAACCCTTCCTCCTTCGAGACCAGCTGGCAGTTCGGGGGGAAGATACTCGAGACGTAGACGAGGTTGTACTTCTCGATGCCCGCCTGGCGGAGAGCCAGCTCGAACGATGCCAGTTTGTCTTTGTGGATACCCACACCCTTCGTGAAGAAACACTTGGTCGGAACGAACATTAAGGATCTTCTTATCGTTTGAATTTTTTAAAATTTTCGGTGATAACAGGCACAAATTGAGAATGGATTGAAATTTCGTCAATTTTTTGCATTAGGTCGGTAATATGCCAGCAAATGGTAAAACAGGCTAAAAATTGATGGCTTTCAGGGCTCGCCGGAGTGGCCGCGACAGCCCCCGCGCCTGCCGCTCTTCACCTGCAGAACCGCCCGAACCGGGATCACTGCCGTATTCTTCTCTATCGGGGAAGATCCGGGCGGTCGGGGGAGAGAGCGGTTGAGCGCACCTGATGAGCGATCCGGGAGAGGGAGCGCACCCGGGGTTGCGAGATCCCGCCATCCGCCGGGGATACCAGCTCACGGAGATCGGGCGCCCCTGCCGGTACCGGGAGGTGCGGCCGCCGCCTCCCGCCCTGCGTATGCTCCTCCTGATCCTCCGGGGAGTCGCCGGGGTTCTCCGGTGCCGCCCCCGCCATAGGCCCTCCTCCCGGAGGAACGCTTATATGGAATGGTGCATGATCCGGTGCAACCGGGCGTGCGCCCGGGCGTCACGGCACCCGGATCCCCGGGCACGTCCCACCACGGGAGATGGAGAAATGCAACAGGATATCAAACCCTCTGCGGTCGTCGATTGTCTCGGGCTCTACTGCCCCATGCCGATTGCGATGACCAAAGAGGCGATCGAGAAGATCGGCGTCGGGGAGGTGCTCCTTGTTGAGGCGGACGATCCGGCAGCAGAGGAGGATATCCGGCGCTGGGCGAGCCGGGTGGGGCACGAGATCGTGAAGTTCGAGAAGGATGACAGAATCATGAGGTTCTTCATCCGGAGGATGAAGTGAGGTGATGTGAGTGTACGCGGATAAGGTTGTCAGTTGCATCGGCATATGCCAGTCGCCCATGCTGTCGATCGAGGGAGAGATGAATGCGCTCAGCGAGGGGCAGGTCCTGCAGGTGATGACCGACAAACCGGATCTCATCGAGACGGTCAGGTCCTGGGCGGGCGAGAACGGACATACAATCGAGGAGGAGCACGTCGCCTCGGGCGTGACGACCCTTATTTTACGCAAGGGAGCGGCGGCAGCGGCGAAGGCGACGTGATCCGATGGATGCCGAAGGCTACGTGGATGCCCGGGGTGCCTACTGCCAGGCGCCGGTCATCCTGCTCAAAGAGGGGATGGACCGACTCGCAACCGGCGCCGTCCTGAAGGTCGACGTTGACAACCAGCCCACCGCAGAGGACGTCAGGGTCTGGGCGAGAAGGATGGGCCACGATATCGTGGGCGAGGAGAAGGAGGGAGAGAAGATCACCTTCTCCATCCGGAAAGGAGTGTGAACCGTATGGCACGGATACTCTACATCCAGACAAGCGGCACCGAGACGCCCGAGCGGCTCTACGCACCGTTCGTTCTCGCGATGACGGCACGCGCGATGGATATGGACGCCGACATCTACTTCATGATCAGGGGGGTGACGGTCGTGAAGAGGGGGGCGGCGGAGGGGATCCAGGTCGGGAACTTCCCGAAACTCTCGGAGATGCGCGACCAGGCGATCGCCGCGGGGGCCAAGATCTACATCTGCGAGCAGAGCACCCAGCTCCTCGGTATCGCACGGGGCGACTTCATCCCGGAGGGGCAGGTCGTGGGCGCGCTCACCTTAAACGACCTTGCCGTCGACGCCGACGCGGTCATGACGTTTTAGAGGCAGCCGGAAATGGATGGACGGATCTATCTTGACCACGCGGCGGCGATGCCGGTCCACCCCGGGGTCGCCCGGTTCGCGAGGCAGTTTCCGGAGAGTTTCGCCGGCAACCCCTCCACGATCTACCGGGAAGGGCTCGCGGCGCAGGCGGCCGTAGCCGGGGCGCGGGAGAAGGTGGCGGCGCTCATCGGCGCAGAGGACCCGGCCTCGATCATATTCACGAGCGGGGCGACCGAGTCGAACAACATCGCCATCCGGGGGACCGCGCTCCGGAACCAGAAGCTCGGGAAGAGGGTCGTCACGAGCGCCATCGAGCACATATCCGTGCTGAACCCGGCAAGAGACCTGCAGAAGAACGGGTTTGTCTACACGCAGGTCCCGGTCGACCGTTTCGGCGTCATCGATCTCGACGCCCTCAAAGCGGCGGTCACGCCGGGGACCGTCCTCACGTCGGTCCACTCCGCGAACAACGAGATCGGGACGATCGAGCCGATCCGGGACGTGGCGGAGATCGTCCACGACCGGGGCGGTCTCCTCCACGTCGACGCCACCGACGCCGCGGGGAGGATACCCGTCGACGTCGGGCGTGACGGCATCGACCTTCTCACCCTCTCGGGAAACCAGCTCGGGGGGCCGGACGGCGTCGGGGCGCTCTACATCCGCCCGGGGGTCCGGGTCCAGCCGGTCCTCGTCGGGGGCGGGCAGGAGCGCGGTCTCCGGCCCGGGACCGAGAACGTCTTTGGCATCGCCTGCATGGGTGAGGCGGCCCGAATCGCAAAGGAGGAGATGCCGGAGGAGAGCAGGCGCCTCCGCACAATCCGGGATAGTCTCATCGACGGCATCACCGGGATCGAGGAGGCCTACCTGACCGGCCACCCGGCGGAACGGCTCCCGCACCACGCCAGTTTCCGGTTCTCCCGGATCGAGGGCGAGAGCATCCAGCTCGCCATGGACATGCTCGGCATCGCGGTCGCCACCGGGTCGGCGTGCACCTCCCGGACGCTTGAGGCCTCGCACGTCCTCCTCGCCATCGGGCTCGCCCACGACGAGGCGCACGGATCGATGGTCGCGACGCTCGGGCGCAGAAACAGCCTCGATGAAGTGCCCCGGGTCGTCAACGCCGCAAGAGAAACAGTTAAACGCCTGCGGGCCATTACACCGCTATAGGTGAAGAGTTTGGCAGACCAGATCGGATACAGCCAGAAGGTGATGGAGCACTTCATGAACCCGCATAACGTCGGGGTTATCGAGAACCCTGACGGCTACGGCAAGGTCGGCAACCCCGTCTGTGGGGACCTCATGGAGATCTTCATCAGGGTCAGGGATGACGTCATCGAGGATATCAGGTTCCGGACGTTCGGGTGCGGTTCGGCGATCGCCACAAGCAGCATGGTGACCGATCTTGCCAAGGGAAAGACGCTCGATGAGGCGATGAAGATCACCCGCGACGACGTGGCGACCGAGCTTGAGGGGCTGCCGCCGAGAAAGATGCACTGCTCGAACCTCGCGGCGGACGCGCTCCACGCGGCGATACAGGACTACCGGGATAAGCAGAAGAAGGAGTGACGCTGCCCCTCAGCACCCGTAGATCAGCGTCAGTATATTTTTCGCGAGATCCAGGCTTTTCCCCCGGTAGACCATCAGGGTATCGAGGCGGAGTGCCCCGTCGATCATGACCGGGTCCCGGATGTCCTGGATGAAGATGTCCACAAAATCCCGATAGAGACTGTAGGTCCCGGCGGACGAGGGTTCTTTCCCGAAGGCCCGCATCAGGGCCGCCGCCGGGCCGCTGACCGGCGCGTCGCCGATGAAGGGGCTGACCGCGATGACGAGCTTACTCCTGAGCGCCTCCCGGACACCGGCGCACTCGAGGATCGGCGATATGCTCGTGACCGGGTTGCTCGGCCCGATCACCACGGCATCGCTCGCGTCGATCGTCCGGATCACCTCGTCGGTCGCGACCGGCGGTTGCCGGTACCGCCGGACCACGCCCTCGATCGCCACGTCGCCCCGGTGCTTCACCCAGTATTCCTGGAAATGCATCTCGCCCCGGCGTGTCTTGACGTAGGTCGTCACCACGGAGTCGGTCATCGGGAGGACGGTCGCGAGGACGTCGAGCTTCGTGCAGAGGGCCGCCGTCGCCTCGGTGAGCCTCATCCCGCTCCTGAGCATCTCCCCCCGGGCGACGTGGACCGCCCGGTCCTGGTCCCCGACGGCGATGAACTCCTCGACACCGAGTCTCGCGAGGAGGTCGTGGGTGATGTAGGTGTCGTCACGGATTCCCCACCACCGGCCGGTGTCGAGGATATCCGCAAAGAGGTACATGACCGTGTCGATATCGGGCGAGAGATGGTTCCCGGAGAGCCACATGTCCTCGGCAGTGTTGACGACGACCGCGATCTCCTGTTCGTCCAGTAACTCCTGCATGCCGCGGAGGAGTTTCGGGGTCCCGGTCCCGCCCGAGAGGAAGGTTATCATGGGATAATTAGCGTATCAAGCGCAACCGTATATGAATTTTCCCAAATCCTGCCGGGCGGCACTCCTCTCTTCTTACGAAACCGCGTGCCGTATGACCGCCATGATATCCCAGGCGAGCGATTCGGCCTGCCGCTCGTGCAGGAGGCGGGTCTCCAGGCGGAGCGAGCCTTCGACTACGTCCGGGTCGTGGAGGTCCTGGACGAAGACGTCGACGATGTCCCCATAAAGCCGGAAGACCCCGGGGGATGTCGGTTTCTCGCCGGCGGCGTACATCAGGGCGGCGTCCTTTGGGTCCGGCAGAACATCGCCCCGGAACGGCGAGACCGCGACGACGAACGTATCAAGGAGGAGACGGCGCATTCCCTCGCAATCGAGGATGGGAAGGATACTTGATGCCGGGTTTGCCGGGCCGATCACCACAGCGTCGCTCGCCTCGATCGCTGCCTGCACCTCATCCGTTACCGCCGACGGTTCGGGGGCGGTGCGGATGAGTTCCCGCACCTCGGTATCGGTTGCGGCGCACGTCCGGTAGGTGAAGAGCGGCAGGCTTCCGGTCCCGGTATCGACGAGGAGGGCGGCCTCCGCGTCGGTCGCCGGGAGGACGGTCGCCCCGATGCTGAGCGCCCGGCACTGGATCTCGACCGCCTCCGTCAGGGTCTTTCCCTCCTTCAGGAGGGCCGCCCGGGCGATCTGGACCGCCCGGGCGCGGTCGCCGACGGGGAAGGGTTCGCTGCCCGCCACCTTCGGGAGGTAGTTATGGGTGGCGTAGGTGTCCCCCTTGATCCCCCACCCGCGGTTTGTGTCAAGGATCCCGGCGAAGAGGAAGACGGCGGCATCGATGTCGGGGGCGGCGTGGCTCCCCGAGACCCAGAGGTCCTCGGCGGTGTTCGCGATCACGGCAATCTCACTGTCGTAGAGGATCTGCCGGGCGCCCCGGATGAGCGCGGGCGTTCCGGTTCCGCCCGAGAGGAAGGTGATCATGGGTGAATATCATTGTATGTGGGGTGTCCGGGGGGTTAACAGTTTCATTCTGCCGGGGCGAGGGCGCATGTGAGGCCGGGTCGGGGGTTGAGTATTGAGGCTCTCGATCTCCGGGTTCCGGGCCATCTACAAGAATCTCGCTCTCCCTTCCTCGTCCCGGCACGCAGCCTCCCGGTGATCGCAATAGCCCTCGGGCAGTACCGCCTCCCCAACCCAACATGATTCCCGGCCGGCGTCACAGTGCCGGCCATGGGGGGCGACCATCTACGAGGTTCAGATGTACCAGGAGCCGGGGGAGCAGTTAAAGTCGGGAGAGAAAAGGGAACTGCAGACATGATACAGGTAGTGACCATCAGGGCTATAGCCGTGGGGGCTTCGGTTTACATACAGTTAGGATCGGATCGTAGTGGGAAAAGGAGTTGCCCCCTAAACCAAGGACACCGGATTATTTCTGCTGCTTGAGCCACTCATCATATTGCTGTACATGCTCCATCATAGTGTAGGCAAGCGCTCTAAATGCTTCGGGCGATAATCTTGCATCAATTACTACTCTCTTTTGAATTTTATCTGTGTAAATCTCGCCATTCGGACGGACTTTGAATTCAGGTTGATCGTATGCCAGTGCCAACTGGCCGAAATTCGGGTTTAACATTACGATAGCACCATCAACGTGAACCGTCCTGAACTCAGGATCCATTACGATCTCAAGGTTCAACGCTTGCCCCGGGTCTTCTGCAGCCATGGTGAACTCACACCTTAGTCTCCGCCTGTTTTGCGCCGGCAATTGTTGGTCTCGTATTAAAGGCGTCCCTTCGGGGGGGTGTCTGGTCAAACTTCCAGTTCTCTGGATCGGTTTCACTACTTCCTTTCACAGTTCCCGGGTACATAGTCCAGCAGTCTCCTCTCTCGCTTGAAGTGGGTTTATACTGCTTGATCAGACTCTCAGGAGGAAGCGCTACATCGCACAGGGCACTTAACACCTTCTTTCCATAATCTGTCGATCTGTAATACACCTTCCTCCGATCGCCGATATCCTCCAGTGTTCTCACCTTTTTCGCGACGAGACCCCCGTCAACCAGAGACTTCAGAATACGGTCCATTTCACGTGGATTCGCTCCAAAGGTATCCTTGAGCTCGTTGAAGTACATCTCCTCCTCGAGGGTAAGCGCTATGTATACAGCCCATTTAGCATCCGTCGATAGTTCCATCACGGATTCACGAATTTCAACAGGCACCCGGCTTAAGTAAGCCTCCACAGTAGTCCGATCCATGCTGGTACCTCCATCAAGAATAGTTCTATTATCGTAACTTATATCAATGTTTCCAGATGCACCAGTTGCATGATGGCAACCTATACCATTATTTATCACGCAGACAAAAACCTGTCAAATGAGCCATAGAGTGCTGAAGCCCGATGAAATCGCAGATAGGGTTCAATTATACAGGCATTTCAAGGAAAACACTAATGTCGCAATATACGGTTCGTTTCAGCAGTCGCGGAAGGAGGATCTTCTTGCACTAAGGGATTATTTACGGGCAAACGACTACCTGAACACCAAAATTTCCGAAGATTACTGTGATAGATTAGATCCCGGAATGGAAGATGGGCCCATAAGAGATATCAAGCTTAGCGATCTGCTGATGGATGAGAGTTCAATTCACATTTTTGTTTTTGTTAAGGAAAACCAGAATGAACATTACCTGATTCAGTCGGTCTCGATGGAATTCCAGCGTTTAAGCACTCTAATCCAACATGGCATAAAGGAAGATCAGCCTGCCGCGGTCTACATTGAAAAAGGATTGGAAAAGATTGCAGGAGGCGTTTTCAAGGGGCGGGTTGCGCAAAATGAGCATGAGTGGGACATAGAGTTCTTCAAAAATATTGAGCAGATCTACAAACCAGCAAGGCGTTTCTGCGAGCGCAGCGTCGCTGATCTCTATGGATTCTAATACGGATATTCTGCATCGTCAGAGAACCCACAGGCACTTTTGATCTTTTCCAGCGCTGCCCGCGTAGCCTCATCCATCCGAACATTGACCTGCCCTGTCTTTCACTGCGGAACGTCCCGGACCGCCGCACGAGCGCCACAGGCCCGATAGAGGAACCGAGATCCGTGCGAGCGCAACTACTTTGCAATCGACGCGCTCTCAAATACCTTTATCACTTCTCTCCAAAGATTCTTAATTGAACTGATGAAGATCATCAAGGATCCGGTGCACGGCTACGTCGAGGCGGACGAACCGGTGCTCAGGCTGCTCGACTCGGGAGTCGTCCAGCGGCTCCGCCACGTCACCCAGCTCGGGTTTGCAAACCTCGTCTACCCGGGCGCAAACCACACCCGGTTTGAGCACTCGCTCGGGACGATGCACCTTGCAGGCCTCATGTGCCGGGAGCTCGGGCTTGACGACGGCGAGACGAAACTCGTCACGACGGCCGCCCTCCTCCACGACATCGGCCACGGGCCGTTCTCCCACGTCACCGAACCGGTGATGGAGGAGTTCGTCGGGCGAGGCCACCACCAGATCGACTGTCTCGTCAGGGAGGGAGCGATCGCCGACATCCTCGAGGCGGAGGGGATCGATCCCGCTGAGGTCTGCGCCGTCGTCGCAGGCAAGCACCGCTTCGCAAGCATCATCCACGGGAGCCTCGACGTCGACCGGATGGACTACCTGATGCGGGACGCCCACTACACCGGCGTGCCCTACGGGACGGTCGACGCGCACCGGCTGATCCGGTGCTCGGTCCTCGCCGAATCGGGCATCGCGCTGCGCGAAAGCGGTATCAACGCCGCCGAATCGCTCCTCATCGCCCGGACGCTGATGCGCCCGGCGGTCTACTTCCACCACGTGAGCCGGATCGCGACGAGCATGTTCGTCCACGCCCTCCGGGAAGAGGTGCTGAACGTCCCGGGCACGGACGCCCGTGAACTCGTGCGGATGGACGACGCCGCCTGCATGGAGCGGCTGAAGCACTCACCTTGCGAGATCACCTGCGACCTTGCCAACCGGGTCTACGCCCGGGACCTCTACAAGCGGGCGCTCTACGTCGGCGAAGACCGGGTCAACGCCGCAGCCCTCCGGCAGGACCCCGGGCCCGCCCGGGGGCGGGACCTTGCCCTCGCCATCGCCGAGACCGCCGGCGTCCCGGCGGCGGAGGTCCTCGTGGATATCCCGCCGCTCCCGCGGGCGCTCTCGATGGAGGTCCGGGTCAGGAACAGCCACGCCATGGTGGATATCGAGGAGGTCTCGCCGCTCATCAGCACCTTAAACGACACCCGGCGGCAGCAGTGGCGCCTTGGGGTCTACACCGCCCCGGAGCACCGGCGGGTGGTGGAGCAGGCGGCGACAGAAGTCCTCCGGGTGAAGCGGGCGACAAAACAGGATAAACTCGTAGTGACATAACTGATGGGGAAGAGATGAAGAAGGAGTTTGTCATCGGGGTCACCGGGGCGAGCGGGGTCATATACGCCCGCCGCCTGCTCGAGGTGCTCTGCGACCGGGCAACGGTGCACATCGTCGTATCCGACACGGCCCGGCAGATCGCCGGGATCGAGGGCGTGGACCTTACCGGGTTCGACGCCGTATACGCCGAGAACAGCAACCTCGCGGCGGATATCGCGAGCGGATCGTTCCGTTACGACGGTATGGCGATCGTACCCTGCAGCATGAAGACGCTTGCAGCGGTCAGCAACGGCCTCGCCGATAACCTGATCGCCCGGGCGGCGGACGTCTGCCTCAAGGAGCGGCGGCCCCTCCTCCTCCTCCTCCGGGAGATGCCGCTCTCCCGGGTCCATTTAAAGAACATGCTCGCCGCCGACGAGGCCGGCGCGACCGTGATGGTCGCAAGCCCGCCCTTCTACCAGCACCCGGAGACGATCGATGACCTCGTCGATATGGTGGTCGCCCGGGTGCTCGACCACCTGGGGGTCGAACATTCCCTCGGGTCCCGATGGAGCGGGTACGATGCGTGAATTCATAGCAATGATGCGGGAGCAGGGCCGGGTCGAGGAGATCGAGCGGTCCTGCTCGACCGTCTACGAGGCTCCCCGCATGGCGAGCCGGGCCGGTAAGATCCTCTTCTTCCACGACCTCGACGGTCGCCGGGCGGTGATGAACCTGCTCGCCGACCGGAGCGCGCTCGCGGCGGCCCTCGGCGTCGGGGAGCGGGACCTCGTCCGGCACCTCGCGGCCGCAACCTACAACGGCCGCGTCGTGGACGCCGGGCGGTGCCGCGGCGGCATCCCCGCCGACCTCTCCCGCCTCCCGGTCATGAAGCACTTCCCGGGTGACGCCGGGCGCTACTTCACGGCAGGTGTGGTCTTCTCCCGTTTTGACGGCGTGGAGAACGCCTCCATCCACCGGATGATGGTCCTCGACGACCGGAGGGTTATCGCCCGCCTGGTGGAGGGGAGGCACACCCACACGCTGCTCAAGGCGGCGCTTGCCCGGGGGGAACGGCTCCCGGTCGCGGTCACCGTCGGGACGCACCCCCTCGTGACGTTTGCCGCCTGCACCCGCGTACCGGAAGGAAAGGAACTCGCCTACGCGGCGGAGCTGATGGGGGGGGAACTCGCCGTCCATGAGTGCGAGAACGGTGTCCGGGTTCCCGGTGCCGAGATCGTCCTCGAGGGCTCCATCGGGCCGGAGATGGCTGCGGAAGGGCCGTTCGTCGATATCACCGGGACCTACGACCCCGTGCGGCAGCAGCCGGTGATCGAGTTCTCCCGGATGTACCTCAAGGAGGACCCCATCTACCACGGCATCCTCCCCGCCGGCGACGAGCACAAGCTCCTGATGGGAGCCCCGTATGAGCCCAAGATCTACCGCGCGGTCAGCGAGGTGACGACGGTGAAAGATGTCCTCCTCACGAAAGGCGGCGCCGGCTACCTCCACGGTGTGGTCCAGATCCGGAAGAACACGCAAGGCGACGCGAAGAACGCCATCATGGCGGCGTTTGCCGCCCATACGTCCTTGAAGCACGTCGTGGTGGTGGACGAGGATATCGACATCCACGATCCCTACGATGTCGAGTACGCGATTGCCACAAGGGTCCGGGGCGATACCGACATCATGATCGTCACCGGGGTGCGGGGGTCGTCTCTTGACCCGATGCGCCTTGCAGACGGGACGAACGTGAAGGTCGGGGTCGACGCCACGATGGTTATGGGCAGAGAGGACGAATTCAGGAGAGCGGAGTGGCCATAGTTCATGTACCTGGACGAAGATGACGAGAAGGTGCTCGCCGGGGAGTTCGGCGGGACACGGCAGAAGATGATGGAGATCCTGGTCGCGCTCGGCAATGTCTACGGGGCCGAGAGGCTTGTCCCGATCACGAGCGCCCAGGTGAGCGGTGCGTCGTATAAGACCATCGGGAGGTGGGGGCTTGCCTGGCTGCAGAGCCTCGGTGCCCGGGTGGCGGTCCCGACCGTCTTGAACCCCATCGGCATGCCGCAGGAGGGGTGGCGGGAGTTCGGGATCAAGGAGGAGTTCGCCCGCCGCCAGGCGGAGGTCGTCGAGGCCTACCGGAAGCTCGGGATCAAACTCGAGTGCACCTGCACCCCGTACTACCTCCGCATAACGGAGTACGGGGAGCACCTGGCCTGGTCTGAGTCGTCGGCGGTCGCCTACGCGAACTCGGTCCTCGGCGCCCGGACGAACCGGGAAGGCGGACCGAGCGCCCTTGCGGCGGCGATCATCGGGAAGACCCCTTACTACGGCCTCCACATCGTCGCGAACCGGCGGCCGCAGGTCGTCGTCGAGGTCGAGGGCGGCGCAGGTCCACGTTCCGACCACTGGGGCGCCATCGGCCACGTCGCCGGGAAGAAGGTGGGGAACCGGATCCCGATCTTTTCCGGGGTCCGGCCGAACCGTGACCAGTTGAAGGCGCTCGGGGCGGCGATGGCGGCGACCGGCGCGGTCGCGCTCTTCCATGTCGATAAGATCACCCCGGAGGCCCGGGTCTTCTCCTTTGAGACCGGTGATCTTGACCGGGTGACGGTGAGCGAGGATGAGATCGAGGCTCTCTTTGCGGAGACCGAGGTCGAGGCGGTCGCGGTCGGGTGCCCGCATTGCTCCCCGGACGAACTCCGCGAACTCGCCGACCTCCTCAAGGGGAAGAAGACGACGAAACCCTTCTACATCTTCGCCGCCCGGGGGGTCACAAAGAACAACCCCGACCTCGTCGTCGCCATCGAGCGCAGCGGCGCCCGGGTGATCACGGACACCTGCATGGTCGTCTCGCCCCGGATGGACGAGTTCGGCTCGATCATGGTGGATTCGGGCAAAGCCCTTGCCTACGTTCCCGGGATGTGCGGAGCGCTCGCCCGGATCGGGACGCGGAAAGAGTGCGTCGAGGTCGCGACGTCGTGAAGGGGGTCGATCCCCCGTGCCCCCCGTCCCTCCCCCTAAACCGCATGCTGCCCTTTCGCGAAGTCGCCCGGGGGGTATCCGCGGTCCGCCGCAGGCGCCGGGATGACCCGGTGCGTTACGGGACCAACCCCCCGAACGGCCCGGTCAGGCCTTCGTCAGAGGACCGGAGCCAAAAAGACATGAAATACTCTGATGTCTTCTCGGAGTACATCCGGACAACCCCGTAATCGACGTCGTACACTATGAACCGCAGGGTCCCCGGATCCGTTGTCTGCATCTGGTTCACGGTCTGCTCCGGAAACATTGGGGTCGGGACTGTCAACCCTATGGGGTTCCCAAGAAGTTGCCAGGTGCCTCTCCCGTATGTCCCCGCAGATTCTGCCGGGGCTCTCGGGTCAACCCAGAGCGGGGGGCCGTACCAGTCCGGGTTCTGCTGCCCCTCCGTGTACGACCACTGGTACACCTGGCCAGTTACTGTACCGCTGCGTGGCACGATCTCCGCGGTACCCGCATAACAGCCTCCTGACGCCTCCTCAACCCGTATAACCCAGTCAAAGCTTGCGAGAAGAGACTGACCGGAGACCCCGTACCGGTCGGTCGTGATCTCGGAGACGTACGCATCGTACGTCAGAATCGTCCCGGGTTTGATGATATTCTCCATGCCTGAAGCGGTGGGGCCTCCCGGGATCTGCGGCGGCCCCACCGGCACCGCCGTCACAGCGGATACGCACGTGACGATGAGAATACTTAACAGGATACCGCCACTCAGCAACATTTTTTGCATATACATCACATCCTTGACCGGCTCCAATCCAACCCGACCATTTCCACAGCGTACGGAACATACCGCACGATGAAACATCCGCCCGGGTCAGACGGAGCGCACGGCCGGTATATGCGATACTATATAACCCTATGTCCCGGGATCATCCTGCCCTGGAGACCAGGACTGCTACGTTGACGTCGCCAAAATCCTCCCTGAAGAACAAACCGAAGACGTACCCGGCCTCAATCTCGGAGAAACCCACATGGGCCGTGCGGATGGTGCGGAGGCCCGCCTCTCTCACCGGCATCCGGCAGATGGGGGCGCCGTATCTCTCCATGCAACCCTTCTCGGTATCATGCCTCCTGATTGCTACTCTTCCGCGATTGCACGTCACTCTCCGGCCTCACGCCCCCACCTGCCGGACGTCAAGCACCTGCATCAGGCTCTCGTCCAGCATATACCCCCGGAGCCGGTCGCGGTTGCCCCGCAGGCTCTCGATGCTGTTGATCCCGGCAGCGCCCAGCAGTTCGGCGAGTTCGAGCGTCCATGCACGGATCAGGTTCGCCACCTGCTTTGCCGCGACATCCGGGTCCAGACGCTCGACCAGGTCCGGGCGCTGGGTGGCAATCCCCCAGGGGCAGAGCCCCCGGTAACAGTTCCCGCAGACCCGGCACCCCATCGCCACAAGGGCTGCTGTCCCGATATAGACCGCGTCGGCGCCGAGGGCGATCGCCTTCGCGACATCGGCGCTCCCCCTGATGCCCCCGCTTGCGATGACCGAGACCTCGTTCCTGATCCCCTGGTCGCGGAGTTTCGCATCGACGCTCGCGACCGCGGCCTCGATCGGTATGCCGACGTGGTCGCGGAAGACGCGCGGCGCGGCACCCGTCCCGCCGCGGAACCCGTCGATGACGACGGCATCTGCCTGAGAACGGGCGATGCCGGCTGCGATCGCGGCCGCATTATGGACGGCTGCTATCTTCACAAAGACCGGTTTCTTCCACCCGGTCGCCTCCTTGAGGCCCCGGACAAGCTGGGCGAGGTCCTCGATGCTGTAGATGTCGTGGTGCGGCGCGGGGCTGATCGCGTCGCTCCCTTCCGGGATCATCCTTGTTCTGGAGATCTCCGCGCAGACCTTCTCTCCGGGAAGGTGCCCGCCGATCCCGGGCTTCGCCCCCTGGCCGATCTTGATCTCGACAGCGGCGCCGCGCTCCAGGTAGTCGATGTTCACGCCGAACCGCCCGGAGGCGACCTGGACGATCACTCGGTCCTGGTAAGGGTAGAGGGCAGAGTGGAGCCCGCCCTCCCCGGTGCCCATGAACGTCGCGGCCTCTTTTGCCGCCCGGGCCATCGCTACCTGGGCGTTGAGGCTGATCGCCCCGTAACTCATATGCCCGATCAGGATCGGGGTCTCGACCCGGAGGTTCGGGGTGAGCGGTGTCCGGAGTTCGATGTCGCCGCCCTCCCGCCGCTGGAGGTCGAGCTTCGCCGGCTTCTTTCCTATGTGAGTCACCAGTTCGATCGGCTCGCGGAGCGGGTCGAGGCTGGGGTTCGTGACCTGGCAGGCGTCCAGCACCAGGCGGTCGAAGATGACCGGGTAATCGAGAGCATTCCCCATCCCGGCGAGGATGATCTTTCCCGTCCGGGCCTGGTTGTAGATCGCTTCCCGGACCTCGCGGGTCCAGAGGGGGTGGCTCCGGTAGTCGCAGGGGTGCTCTTCGAGCATAATGGCGTCCCGGGGGCAGCAGGCGATGCAGCGGTGGCAGGCGGTGCAGTTCCGGGAGTTGATGAGGATCCGGTCGCTATCCCACCGGAAGACGCCGTAAGAGCAGTTCTCGATGCACCGCCCGCACTCCATGCACCTGACGGGGTCGACACTGACCCGGTACCGGGGAGGAAGGCTCCCGATCATCCCGGGTCGACCCTCCCGATCACCGGCTCCCCTGCGGCCGGCATCGTGATCGACTCGATGTTGGGCTCCATCGCCCGGATCGCCGCCTCCTCGCTTGAGATGTAGAGGCGGTCACCGCACTCGCCGGCGACCATCGGACGGAGTTTGCTCCGGTCGGTGAACCCGACCATTATGTCGGGGTTCGCGGCCACGATGGCGAACGGCCCGTTCATCATCGCGGGCGCGTAGGCGAGCCGGAGAGCGGCGTTCCACTCCCGCCCGGCATCGGGCATCCGGTCGATCTCCTCCCAGAAGGGGGGAGCGAGCGCCCGGAGCGCAAGATCGACGTCGAGCCCATGCCTCCGCACCAGGAGGTCGATCAGGTAGGCGACGACCTCGGTGTCGGTATACATCGTGCAGGTGTAGCCGAAGCTCTCGATGTAGCGCCGGTTGGTCCCGTAAGATGTGATCTCGCCGTTGTGCACGACGCTCCAGTCGAGGAGGTTGAACGGGTGTGCACCGCCCCACCAGCCGGGGGTGTTCGTTGGGTAACGGTTGTGCGCGAGCCAGGTGTAGCCCTCGTAGTCCTCGATCCGGTAGAAGTTCGCCACGTCTTCGGGCCAGCCGGCTGCCTTAAAGACGCCGAGGTCTTTCCCGGAGGAGACGATGAGTGCGCCGCGACGGGCGGCGTTGACCCGCATCACGAGGGTGCTGACGATATCGTCTTCCTGGGTGGCGCCGCCCGGCACCGCGAGGGCGGGGTCCGGTTTGAAGAAGTAGCGCCAGGGGGTGTGGACCGCCTGGAGGTCCGGCTGGTCACAGGTGGGGATCGCCTCGTCGTGCTCGATCGTCCCCCACTGCGCGAGCGTTGCGTCGAGGGCCGGTTTGTTCTCGCGAGGGTTGTCGAAGAAGACGTGGAGGGCGTAGCAATCCCGGTAGTCGGGGTATATGCCGTAGGCTGCATACCCCGCCCCCTCGCCGCTGCCGCGCTCGTTCATCATGGAGAGAGCCTGCCGGATGCCGGAACCATCCATCGTCCGGCGCTTCCTGTCCATTACGCCAATTATGCCGCACATTGCCATCACGGTCGACCGCTCCCCTCCCGTATCTGCATCTCCCCGGGGGTCCGGGGTGGTTGGGGAACGCTCCGCTACGTGTTTAATCACAATATATAAATAATATTGGAAGGAACATTCCTTCCATATGCCTCCCGAGATCTCAGCGATGCTCGAGCGTATCGAACGGGACAACGCCCGATTCCTTCGCCTACAGTTCACCGACCTCCTTGGTATGCCCAAGAACGTTGCCATCCCGGCGAAGCAGGCGGAGAAGGCGCTGACCGGGGGTATCGGGTTTGACGGGTCGTCGATCGAGGGGTTCGTCCGGATTGAGGAGTCCGATATGGTCCTGAAACCCGACCTCTCCACCTATGCCCTCCTGCCATGGCGGCCCAGGGAGAACGGGGTTGCCCGGTTTATCTGCGATGTCTGCAAACCGGACGGTAAACCGTTCGAGGGCGACCCGCGTTATGTGTTGCGGCGGGCGATGGATGATGCGGCGCGGGACGGGTATACCTTCAACACGGGCCCGGAACTCGAGTTCTTCCTCTTCCGGATGATCGACGGCGGACCGACCACGCTCTTCCAGGACGTCGGCGGCTACTTCGACCTCGCCCCCACCGACCTCGCGGAGGATCTCCGGCGCGAGATCATCATCGCCCTCACCGAGATGGGGTTCGAGATCGAGGCGTCCCACCACGAGGTCGCGGAGAGCCAGCACGAGATCGACTTCAAGTACAGCGACGCCCTCCATACCGCAGACAACGTCATCACGTTCAAGTTCGCGGTCAAGACGATGGCGCTGATGCGCGGCCTGCACGCGTCGTTCATGGCAAAACCGGTCTACGGCATCAACGGGAGCGGGATGCACACCAACTGCTCGCTCGAAAGGGATGGGGCGAACGCGTTCTATGACCCGGAGGCTCCCCTGCAGCTCTCCGAGACCTGCATGCACTTCGTCGGCGGCCTCCTCCGGCACGCCAAGGCCGTCACCCGGGTCGCGAACCCGACGATCAACTCTTATAAGAGGCTCGTCCCCGGCTACGAGGCGCCCTGCTACGTCAGCTGGAGCGCAAGCAACCGCTCGGCCCTCGTCAGGGTTCCGGCGCCCCGCGGCAACAGCACCCGGGCCGAGTTCCGGAGCCCCGACCCGACCTGCAACCCCTACCTTGCTTTTGCCGCGATGCTTGCCGCGGGGATGGAGGGTGTCCGGGAGAAGATCGAGCCTCCGGCCGGCGCCGACAGGAACATCTACCACATGACGGCTGCCGAGCGGGACCAAGCCGGGATCGAGACGCTTCCCGGGGACCTCTACGCGGCCCACCAGGCCCTGCTCGCCGACGACCTCATCTGCACGGCGCTCGGCCCCCATGTCGTCGACGCCCTCACGAGCGTTGCACAGGCCGAGTGGGAGTCCTACCGGGCGGCGGTCCACCCCTGGGAGCTCGAACGCTACCTTGCGACGTACTGATGACCCGGAGCCGGAGCACCGGATAGTTCCGCCCCCCCGCCCCTCTCCGGGCATAGGATTTTCTCTTTGCGTTCTTCGCGGCTTCGCGCGAGGCCGTATCGCCAGAAAAATGCGCTGCTCGGGCCGAACAGCAGCAGGCCACACCGGTACGGCGGATCTCCGGCCTGCCGGGATCACTCAAAACCCTTCGGGTCTCGCAAGCTCCGGTTCCATGAACCGTCGCACCCTTCGGGAAGTCGTTCTCCGCAACGTTCTTAACGGGGCAGGCCATAGATGCGCCGTACCAGCCAGCCGGGAGGATTATGACGCAGAGTATGGATATCGACACAATGCGACGGAAGCGGGATGTCAGCGGGCTGATCGGGGCTCTCTCGGACCCGGACACGGGGGTCCGGCTGGCCGCGGCCGAGGCCCTCGGCTCCGTCGGCGACGAGCGGGCGCTCGGATCGCTTGAGCGGCTGAAGTTCTCGGACCCGGACACGGAGGTCCGGCGGGCCGCCTCGATCGCTCACGCCCTGGTGGCGGGGAGGCTCGCGGAGAAGAAGACGGTGGAAAGCCTGCTCCTGAAGACGTAGCCGGTGCGTGCTCGTCCCCGGGCGAGGGACAGGGGGCGGAAAAGCATATATACCGCCGGGAACGTCAACGCAAACGGCAATCAGGAGACCGCTATGGCAACACTGGACGATATCGACACCATGCTTGATGCCCGGGACGTCGCAGGGCTGATCCGGGCTCTCGACGACGCCGATGAGTTTGTCAGGGTGCAGGCGGCCCTCTCCCTCGGGACGCTCGCCGACCCGGAGGCGAGAGAACCGCTCGACCGGATGCGAAGAGAGGACCCGAGCCCCTCGGCCCGGGAGGCGGCCGCGACCGCGTACAGGTGGGTGGTCGGCCGGATCGAGGAGGTCGAGGCGGTCAGAGGACCCAAACCTCCGCCGCCCTGGTAGACCCCCCGGCTCACAGGACGACGAAGTTGAGCCAGAGGATGGCGGTGCCGATCGCGACCGTGACGAAGAGCACGAGCATCCCCACCTTCATGAACTCCACAAAGGAGATGAAGAGGTTGTTCCGCGCCGCGATCCCGAGCACGACGACGTTTGCCGACGCCCCGATGGCCGTGCCGTTCCCGCCGAGGCAGGCGCCGAGCGAGAGCGCCCACCAGAGCGGGTAGGTGTCCATCGACGCACCCATATCCTGGATGAGCGGGATCAGGGTGGCGGTGAGGGGGATGTTGTCCACGATCGCAGAGGCGAGCGCCGAGAACCAGGCGATGATCAGCATGGCCTCGCCCGTCGAGTGGACGCTCTCGACCACGAACCCGGCGACGGTCGCGATGACGCCGGTCTCGACGAGAGCGCCGACGACGACGAAGAGCCCGCCGAAGAAGAAGAGGGCCGGCCACTCGATCTTCTCAAAGATCTCCTCCGGGGGCTGCCGGCTCCAGAAGAGGAGGATCGACGCGCCGATCAGGGCGACGAGGGCGGGTTCCAGGCCGAGCTGGTCGTGGACGAAGAACATCCCGATGACGAGCGCGATGACGATGACCGATTTCCTGAAGAGCGACCGGTCACGGATAGCCTCCTGCTCGTTTAACCCTGCAAACGTCTTCTCAATCCCCTCCTTCTCGTCGGGCGAGACGTGGAGTTCCTTCCTGTAGATGAGGGCGAGCATCCCCATGACGACGACGAGGTTGACGGCCATGATGGGGGCGAGGTTGACCAGGAACTCGTTAAATGTCAGCCCGGCGGCCGAACCGATCATGATGTTCGGCGGGTCGCCGATGAGCGTCGCCGCCCCGCCGATGTTCGAGGCGAAGATCTCGGCGATGAGGAAGGGCAGGGGGGTGATCCGCATGACGCTTGCGATGTAGAGGAGCATCGGGGTGATGAGGAGGACTGTCGTGACGTTGTCGAGGAACGCGCTGATGACGGCGGTCACGAGCGAGAAGAGCAGCAATACCCGCATCGGACTTCCTTTTGCCAGTTTTGCCGTCTTTATGGCGATATACTCAAAGAGGCCGCTCCCGCGTGCGGTGTTGACGATGATCATCATCCCCATCAGGAGGAAGATGGTGCCGAGGTCGATGTACTCCGGGATCTTCTCCCACGGGACGATGTGGAGGAAGACGATGACCGAGGCGCCGAGCATCGCCGCCACCGCCCGGTGGATCCGCTCGTCGATGATGAGTGCGTAGGTGAAGAGGAAGACCGCGATGGCGATCAGTTCCGGACCGATCACGCCTCGCCACCCCGGCGACGGTTGGGGGTGGAGGTGGCAGGAAGGGTTATGCATGCCGTGAAAGATTGACGAATGGTCATACCGTTCCCCAAAAAGAATGAATTGTCGGGAATTAGATTTGCGCGACCTCCCTCATAATCATGCCGGTCGCGCCATCTGCCGGACTCTCCCGCGCCCGGGGGAGAGCCGCCTCCCGGTTCAGCCCGGCGCCCGTCTCTCTCCGGCGTCCGGCCCTTCCCGCCCGGCCCGCAGCCGGAGGACCTTGTAGGCCTCCCCCATAAGGAGCACCGGCAGGCCGAGGAGGAGGAGGAGCCCCCAGTCGGCGAGGGTCAGGGGTGCTGTCCCGAGGAAGTCCTGGAAGATCGGGACGTAAACCACCAGCGCCTGGAGGGCGAGGCTCCCGAGGATTGCAAGGAGCAGGGTGGGGTTCGAGAAGAACCCGATCCGGTGGAGGGGGAACCGGAACGACCGGAAGTTCAGGACGTTGTAGAGCTCGAAGATGATCAGGCCGGAAAACGCCATCGTCCGCGCCCGGTCGAGGTCGACCTCGTAGAGACCGGAGAAGACGTAGATGGTCAGGAGGCCGAGCCATATCCCGAGGATGAGGATGACCAGGAACGCGGATCGTGTGAGGATGGACTCGTCCGGATCCCGCGGCCGCCTCTGCATGACGTCCTGCTCGGCGGGTTCGAGACCGAGCGCAAGCGCGGTCAGGCCGTCGGTGATCAGGTTGATCCAGAGGATCTGGACGGGGATGAGGATCAGCGGCAATCCCATGAGGAGCCCGCCGACGATCGCGACGATCTCCCCGACGTTTGAGGAGAGAAGGTAGCGGGTGAACCGGGCGATGTTGTCGTACTCCCGCCTCCCCTCCTCGACGCCGGCGACGATGCTTGCGAAGTTGTCGTCCACGAGCACCATGTCGCTTGACTCCTTCGCGACGTCCGTCCCCTTGATGCCCATGGCTATCCCGATGCTCGCCTTCTTCAACGCCGGCGCATCGTTGACGCCGTCGCCGGTCATGGCGATGACCGCCTTCTCCCGGGCGAGGAGGTCGATCACCCGGAGTTTGTGCTCCGCCGTGACCCGGGAGAGGACCTTCGTCGTCCGGAGCCGCTGCTCGAGTTCGTCGTCGGTCATCGCTTCGAGATCGGCCCCGACGAGCGCCCCCTCACTCGAGAGGCCCAGTTCCTGCGCGACTGCGGAGGCAGTCAGGGGGTTGTCCCCCGTGATCATGATCACGTCGATGCCGGCGCTCCTGCAGAGCCGGATCGCCTCCGCCGCTTCGGGGCGCGGCGGGTCGAGGATGCCGGCAAACCCGAGGAAGACCAGGTCCTCCTCGACCGTCTCCGCCGTCCGGGGAAGGCCGTCGGGGAGCGGGCGGTACGCCGCCCCGAGCACCCGGAGCCCCCGCGACGCGTACTCGCGCAGGTCCCGGAGGAGGGCGTCGCGGAGGTCGTCGGTGAGCGGCACGACCGACCCGTCCCGGAGCAGTCGGGACGAGCGGGCGAGGAGCACCTCCGGCGCCCCTTTCACGTAGGCGACGTCGCCGTCGTCCTCCCGGTAGATGATCGTCATCCGCTTCCGGGTAGAGTTGAACGAGAACTCCCGGACCGCTTCGGGGCCCCCCTCCCGGGAGAGGCCGGCCTTCGCCGCCGCGACCACGAGCGCTCCTTCGGTCGGCGTGCCGAAGATCCGCCACTCCCCCGCCCCGTCGCCGGCGAAGGTTGCGTGGTTGCAGAGGAGCACCGCACGCAGGAACTGCCGGAGACCCGGGTCCTCGAGGGGGTCGACGACGCTCCCGTCGCGGAGGAACTCCCCCTCCGGGGCGTAGCCGGTCCCGGTCACCGCCACCTCGCTCTGCGGCGTCCTCACCCGGACGACCGTCATCTCGTTTTTGGTGAGCGTCCCGGTCTTGTCCGTGCAGATGATCGAGACCGCGCCGAGGGTCTCCGAGGCCGGGAGGCGGCGGATCAGGCAGTTTCGCCGCAACATGTTCTTGATCCCGATGGCGAGCGTCAGCGTCACGACCGCCGGGAGCCCCTCCGGGATCACCGCCACCGCGAGCGAGACCCCGATGAGGAACATCTCCAAAAACTCCCGTTGCTGGAGAAGGCCGACGACGATCGCGAGCGCCGCGATACCGACGGCGATCAGCCCGATGTCGCGGCCGAGGACATCCATCTGCCTTGATAAGGGCGTCGCTTCGGCTCTGACCCGCTGGGAGAGACCGGCGATCAGGCCGAACTCCGTCTTCATCCCGGTGGCGACCGCGACACCCCGCCCCCACCCGTTGACGACCGTCGTGCCTGCAAACACCATGTTGCTCCGTTCGGCAAGAGCGGTTCCGGGAGGGAGCGGTCCCGGAGCCTTATCGACGGGCGAGGACTCCCCCGTCAGCGGCGCCTCGTCCACCTCAAGCGACGTCGCCTCGACGAGCGCGAGGTCGGCGGGCACCCGATCCCCCATCTCAAGGGCGACGAGATCCCCCGGCACGATCCCGGATGCGTCGATCTCCTGCTGCTTCCCGTCGCGGACGACCACGGCCCGCTGGACGAGCATCTGCCGCAACGCCTCGATCGCCTCCCCGGCCTGCCATTCCTGGGAGTACCCGAGTATGGCGTTCAAGACGACGATGATGAGGATGGCGGCGGCGTCCTGGGCTTCGCCGACGAAGAACGAAATCACCGCCGCAACGATCAGGATGACGATCAGGATGCTCGCAAACTGCCGCAGAAAGACCTGGAGGCGTGTCTCCCGTTCCTCCTCCTGGAGGACGTTCTCCCCATAGCGCTTCAGCCGGGCCTCCGCCTCATCCGCGGAGAGGCCTCGCGGGCCGGTGCCGAGCTCGCGCCGGACCTCCTCCGGAGAGAGGGTATGCCATTCGGGCGGCGCCCTTCCTCCTCCGGGCAGATCCTCGCCCCGGTCCTGAGTCGGCACGATCATACTTTTCCGGTTCTGCGCCGGGCTATAAAAAGGTATAGATATCCTTTTGGCGCCCTCAGGAAGGCCGCAGGGGCGGATAGCCCGGACCCCGCCGGTAACATTATATCCCCCGGAGGGGCTCCACAGTGGTCGGGCCAGAGATCCAGGCCCGGGGAGGAATGACGATGAGCAGAATAGCAGTCCTGATAACGGATATGTTCGAGGATATCGAGTACACAAAACCCGCGGAGGCGTTTTGGGGGGCCGGCCACGATCTCGTCCACGTCGGCCTCTCCGCCGGAGAAACCGTCCGCGGTAAGAAGGGAGAGGCGGAGGTCATCGTCGACCGTGCCGCTGCCGACGTATCGGCGGACGAGTTTGACGCGCTCTTCATACCCGGCGGCTACTCGCCCGACAAACTCCGGGCCCACGATGCGCCCGTGGAGTTTGTGCGGGCGTTCGTCCGGAGCGGCAAACCGGTCCTCGCCATATGCCACGCGCCCCAGCTCCTGATCACGGCGCAGGTCCTCGAGGGCCGCCGGATCACCGGCTGGAAGTCCATCGCCCAGGACATCAAAAACGCCGGTGCGGAGTACATCGACCGGGAGGTGGTGGTCGACGGCAACCTGGTCTCGAGCAGGAACCCCGACGACATCCCTGCGTTCATCAGGGCGTCGCTTGAGAAACTCGATGAGGCCGGCGGCGGGAAGGTGGAGGCCGCGGCTGCGCGGCAGCGGTGAGACCACGGGCCGGGGCGGGGACCCCGGCATATCCTTTTATCTTTACGACCGCACCTCATTCATTGGAATGAGGCTCACGGAACCGGTATGGAGCAGACCCGCGATCATCGTCCTGACTGCGGGGCTTATCGTCCTCCTGGGGGTCGCCGCCCGCGTACTCGCCGGCGTCGATCTCGCGTATGCCGATCTCCTCTACCTCGTGCTCATCCCGGCCGCGTACTGGTACCGGCGGCGTGCTGTATACGCGGGGATGCTGGTTGCGGCGCTCCACATCGCCGCCGAGTACGGCATCACCGGGTACGTGGGCACAGATACGCTCGTGCGTGCGGGGATGTTCGTCGTCGTCCCCTACGTCCTCGGGTACTTTTTCGAGGTCACGGACCGGCGGGCCGGGAGCAGGCATTTCCGCGTCGGCGAGCCCGGTCCCGGCGCACCCGCGTGCGACCGGGATACGAGGAGGCTGATCGCCCGGTTGTCGAGCCGGAACCCGGACACCCGCTACGAGGCGGCCGGGTGCCTCGGCGACGCGGGCGAGCCCGCCGCGGTCCTGCCGCTCGCCGCCCTTCTGCGCGATCCGGAGGGCGGTGTGCGCTGGAAGGCGGCAGAGGCGCTCGGGAGACTGGGTTCCCCGGCCGTAGAGCCGCTCACGGAGAGCCTGCAGAGCGATGACGTAGATGTCCGGTGGATGGCTGCGGTCGCTCTCGGGGATATCGGCGACCCGGCGGCGATCCCGGCGCTCGTGGAGGCGCTCGACGACGAGGACGCCTACGTCAGGAGCAGGGCGGCCCTCGCGCTTGCGGCCATCGGGGAGCCCGCGCGGGAGGTGCTCGTCACCGATCTTGCCACCGGGAACCGAAGGGTCCGGGGAGGTGCGGCGCTGGCGCTCGGGAGGCTCGGGGGTGAGGGCGCCGCCTCAGCCCTCATCGGTGCCCTCCGCGACCCGGACGAGGAGGTCCGGCACCGGGCGGCGGGTGCGCTCGGGGATATCGGGGAGCCTGCTATTCCCGCTCTTCTTTCGGCCATCCGGGCTGACGAGACGGACCTCCGGCAAGGGGTGACCGCCGCCTTCGCCCAGATCGGGCGGCCCGCCGTCGCCCCGCTTGTTGCGGCGCTCGGCGACGGCGACTGGCGCGTCCGCAGGGGGGCGGCGGCAGCCCTCGGGGAGATCGGGGATCCCGGATCCGTCGACGCCCTGATCGAGGCGCTCGACGACGGGCGGGAGGAGGTGCGGCAGGCTGCCCGGGAGGCGCTCGGCAGCATCAGGAAGACATAACCCCGACGAGGGTGTATCTCAACGATATGACTGATGAGACCCGGATCGATGAACTGATTGCCGACCTCCGGCAGGCCCCTCTCGCGGTGCGGCGGGCGGCGACCGCCGAACTCGGGGCGAGCGGTGCCGCGGCGGTCGAGCCGCTGATTGCCGCGATGCTTGACGGCGATAACGACCTCCGGTGGTACGCCGCCCGGGCGCTGGTGCAGATCGGGGAGCCTGCCATCGCCCCTCTCCTCGCGGCGATGCGTGCCCGGGAGGACCGCGACTTCCGGCGGTACGCCATGGCGGCCCTGACCGGGATCGGGGAGGCGGCCGTTGAACCCCTCATCGGCGTCATCGAGAGCGCCGACCCCGGCCTCCAGCCGTTCGCCGCGATGGCTATCTGCAAGATCGGGCAGCCGGCGGTCGAACCGCTCCTCCGCCTGATGCAAAACCCGGACCCGAAGACGCAGGAACGCGCTGCGCTCCTCCTCTGGAAGATGGGGGAGCCGGGCGCCGGGCCGCTCACCGAGGCGCTGGAAGCGGACCGACCCGGGAAGAGGTGAACCCGGTCTCCCGCTGCCTCCACATCCGCTGCCGCCCGGATTGAACAAACGGCGTGGGGTGGGGGCAGCAGATCCCTTCCCGGTTGAGGCAGCGGGCAATCGCCTGCAGGGTCCCGACCCACACCCTGTACTCCCCGGGCCATCCCGGTTGCGCGGCAGGGATCGTCCACCGCCCGCCGGGCGGCACGACCGCCAGTACACCGGGGCGTTGTCGATGGAGAGGATGACGGGAACCGGATTGGCACAGGTGATCCGGTCGCGGCAGGCGATCTCCCGCACGCAGTTCGGGCCTCCGGGGCTGAAGAACCCTGCCGGTGCGGGACTCCGCGCCCGGGAGGGAGCCTCTAAATGCGTGAAGGGCCCATAGTTCCTGCATGGAGGTCTCACCTGCTATCGCCCGGTACTTCGACGATCTCGCGGCCAATCTTGCGTCCGCCATGGAACTCGCCGCTGCCGCACGGGCCCGCGGGCTCGATCCAAGGACGGAGATCGAGATCCCGATAGCAAGCGACCTTGCCGACCGCGTGGAGGCGCTCCTCGGTTATCCGGGGATCGCGGCCCGGATCCGCGAGCTCGAACGGGAGATGTCCCGCGAAGAGGTGGCGCTCCGGATCGGCGACGATTTTGCAGCAAAGATGTTCGGCGAAACCACGACGGAGGAGATCCTCGATCACGCCATCCGGGGTGCGATGGCGCTCCTGACCGAAGGGGTGGTGGCCGCCCCGACGGAGGGGATCGCGAAGGTCAGCCTCGGGAAGAACGACGACGGGACCGATTATCTCAAGATCTACTACGCGGGGCCGATCCGGAGCGCCGGCGGGACGGCGCAGGCGCTCTCGGTGCTGGTGGGCGACTACGTGCGCCAGGCGCTCGGGATCAACCGCTACATCCCCCGCCCCGAAGAGGTGGAGCGCTACATCGAGGAGATCCGGCAGTACAACAACATCATGAGCCTGCAGTACCTCCCAAGCGAGAAGGAGCTCCGGACGATCATCGAGAACTGCCCCGTCTGCATCGACGGCGAGCCGACCGAACAGCAGGAGGTGAGCGGGTACCGGAACCTGGAGCGGGTGGAGACGAACACCGTCCGGGGCGGGATGGCGCTCGTGGTCGCGGAGGGGCTGGCCTTAAAGGCCCCGAAGATCGTGAAAAACGTCAAAAAGATGAAGATGGCCGGCTGGGACTGGCTTGAGGAGATGATCAGCGGCGGCGCCTCGGCAAAGAGCGATGACGACGACAAGGGCGCCGCCGTCAAACCGAAGGACAAGTACCTCCGGGACCTGATCGGCGGCCGGCCGGTCTTCTCCTACCCGATGCGCAAGGGGGGATTCCGGTTGCGCCTCGGCCGGTCGCGGAACACCGGGTTTGCGGCCGCCGGCCTGAACCCCGCGACGATGCATATCCTCGGGGACTTCCTCGCGGTCGGGACCCAGATGAAGATCGAGCGGCCCGGGAAGGCGGCGGGGATCGTGCCGGTGGACTCGATCCAGGGGCCGACGGTCAAACTCCGGAGCGGGGAGGTCCGCCGGGTGGACGATGCGGCGGAGGCGCGGCGGATCGCCGGCCAGGTCGAGGAGATCCTCGACGACGGCGAGATCCTGATCAGTTTCGGGGAGTTCATGGAGAACAACCACCCGCTGATGCCTCCGTGTTACTGCGAGGAGTGGTGGCGGCTCGAGGGGGGTCCGCGGCACCCGGAGAACGAGCTTGAGGCTATAGAGTTCGCGCTCGACGGGGCCCCCCTCCACCCCGACTACACCTACCTCTGGGACGACGTCGCCCCGACCGAGATCGCCCTCCTTGCGGACCGGATCAGCGCCGGCGGCCGGATCGAGGATGGGGTGCTGACGCTGCCGGATACCCCGGAGGTGAAGGCGATCCTCGAAGAACTCCTGGTGCCTCACCATCTTTCCGGCGACCGGATCGCGATCCCCGGGTACCTGGTGCTCCTCGCCTGCCTTGGGCTGACGTTGCACCTCGATAAACGGCCGGCGTGGCAGGACGCGCCCCTCGAGAACTCGCTCGACCTCGTGATGCACCTCTCGGGTTTCGTGGTCCGCTCGAAGGCGGGCACCCGGGTCGGCGGCAGGATGGGGCGGCCGGGGAAGTCGAAGCAGCGGGAGATGAAACCGCCGCCCCACTCGCTCTTCCCGATCGGGGACGAGGGCGGTTCGCGCCGGTCGTTCCAGGCGGCCTGCTCCTCCCGGCCCCGGTCAAACACGGACGGCGGCATCATCGAGGTGGAGGTGGGCGAGCGGCGCTGCCCCGCCTGCGGCACGTTCACCTACAAGAACCTCTGCGACTGCGGCACGCACACGCGGCCGGTCCTCCGGTGCCCGAAGTGCAGCCAGGAGATCGGGAAGGACCTATGCCCCCGGTGCAACGTGGCGACGGTCTGCCTCCAGAAGGTCTCGATCAACGTGAAGAATGAGTACGCGGCGGCGCTCGAGAACCTCGGTGTGCGCGAATCGGCGATCCCGCTCTTGAAGGGCGTCAAAGGGCTGATCTCCCGCGAGCGGCCGGTGGAGCCGATCGAGAAGGGGATCCTCCGGGCGTTGCAGAACCTTTATGTCTTCAAGGACGGGACTGTCCGCTACGATATGATCGATCTGCCCCTCACCCATTTCCGGCCGGACGAGGTCGGCGTCCCGGTCGAGAAGCTCCGGGAACTCGGCTACACTCACGACATCTACGGCCGGGACCTCACCTCGGCCGATCAGGTGCTGGAACTCCGGCACCAGGACATCCTGGTCTCGGAGGACTGCGGCGAGTGGCTGGTCCGGGTGGCGAAGTTCGTCGACGACCTTCTCGTGAGGCTCTACGGGCTTGAGCCCTTCTACCGGGCGGAGAAACCGCTTGACCTCGTGGGCCACCTCCTGATGGGGCTTGCGCCGCACACGAGCGCCGGAGTCCTCGTCCGGCTGATCGGGTTCTCGAAGGCCGGGGTCGGCTACGGCCACCCGTTCTTCCATGCAGCCAAACGGCGGAACTGTTTTGCGGGCGATACCGAGATCACCGTCTCCGACGGCCGGCGGTGGATGACCGTCCCTATCCGCCAGTTCGTTGTGGAGAACTTCGATGTCTCAAAGCCGGGCATCGACCACGTGGGAACGTTCTACTCTGACCCCATGCAGCCGTTCTATGTCAGGAGTATCGACACCCGGGGGGTGACCAGCCTCAAGAAGGTCACCTCGGTCTCGGTCCACCGCTCCCCGGCGCACCTCATCCGGTTCGTGACGAGGCGGGGGAAGGTCCTCACGGTCACCCCCGACCACGCGATGCTGGTCTGGGACACCGATTACCTCCGAAAGATCCGGGCGCTCGAGGTGAAGATCGGCGACCGTGTCCCGGCGGAGGAGGGCGGGCTCGTCATCAGCGACGTGGTCGTGGCCCGGGAGACTGTCCAGGCGCTCGACGACCGGGTCTACTGTCTCTCGGTCGCAGAGAACCACACCCTGGTCGCAAACGGGATCTTCTGCGGGCAGTGCGACGGCGACGAGGACTGCGTGATGCTCCTCCTCGACGGCCTGATCAACTTCTCCCGCTCCTACCTCCCCGAGACCCGGGGCGGGACGATGGATGCGCCGCTTGTCCTGACGACCCGGATCGACCCGGCGGAGGTCGACAAGGAGAGCCTCAACGTCGACGTCTGCGACCACTATCCCCTCGAGGTCTACAACGGCTGCCTCGCTTACGCCCATCCAAAGGACCTCGATAAGTTCGTCGACCGGGTGGAGCGGCGGCTCGGGACCCCGGCCCAGGTCGAGGGGTTCTTCTTCACCCACCCTACAACGAACATCTCGGCGGGGCCGCTTGAGTCCACCTACACGAAACTCGGGACGATGCTTGAGAAACTCGATGCGGAACTCGACCTCGCAAAGAAGATCCGGGCAGTGGATGCCGACGACGTCGCCGAGAGGGTCCTGAACACCCACTTCATCCGGGACCTCCAGGGCAACCTCAACGCCTTCTCGAAGCAGAAGGTGCGGTGCATGAAGTGCAACGCGAAGTACCGGCGGATGCCGCTTGCCGGGAGGTGCACCCGGTGCGGGGGCAACGTCATTCCAACAGTCCACGAGGGGTCGGTGAAGAAGTACCTGGAGATGTCGCGCAACATCTGCGAGACTTACGCGATATCGGAGTACACGAAGCAGCGGGTGGAGGTGCTCTTCATGCAGATCGAGTCGACCTTCGGCGAGCCCCCGGAGCGGCAGCTCGGGCTTGCGGACTTCATGTGAGGTGCGGGGATGGAGGCCGTGGAGGTTCTTCGGGTCCTCAAGGGGAGCGTCCCCCCGGGGTCTGCGGCGGGGCGGGCGGTCTTTTCGGGCGGTCGTATCGACCCTCCTCCCGCCGTGGGGCGGGTGGCGGTCCCGGGTGGGGTCCTCGCCTTCCGGGTGACGACGCCTGCGTCGCAGCCCGACCGGACCCTCCTCTTCTTCCACGGCGGGGGGTTTACGACCGGATCGACGGCCGAGTACCTCGGTCTCTCTGCCCGGATTGCGGATGCGGCGAGGGCGGAGGTCTTCTCGGTCGACTACCGGCTCGCGCCGGAGCACCCCTTCCCGGCGGCGGTGGAGGACTGCCTTGCGGCCTACTGCCACCTGCTCGGGGAGGGCTATGCTCCTGAACGGGTGGTGCCGGTCGGCATATCGGCCGGCGGGACGCTCGTCCTCTCGACGCTCCTTGCCGCGCAGGAACTCGGGCTCCCGATGCCGGCAGCGGCGGTCTTGCTCTCGCCGGCGGTCGATATGCTCTTCCTCGGCGAATCGGTCCTCCTGAACCGGGAGACCGACTGGCTCGCGCCGGAGCGATTCAGGGCGATGCAGGAGGACTACCTCGCCGGCCACGATCCAGGCGATCCGCTGGCGTCGCCGCTCTACGCGGACCTCTCCGGTCTGCCGCCGCTCCTCGTCCAGGCGGGGGGCGGGGAGGTGCTGGTCGACGGCATCGCGGCGTTCGTGAGCACGGCCCGGCTCCAGGGGGTGCCGGTCGCCTTCGACTGCACGGAGGGGATGTTCCACTGCTGGCAGATGTTTGCCGCCGTCCTCCCGGAGGGTGCGGCGGCAGTGGAGCGGGTCGGGGCGTTTGTGAGGCGGCACGTGCCGGGGGAGTAGGCGCCAGCAAGCTCATTACTCTAGAGGTTCAAGAAGTACAGGCGCGAGGGTAGCCAAGCGGTCAACGGCGGTCGACTCAAGATCGACTCTCGAAGGAGTTCGCGGGTTCGAATCCCTCCCCTCGCATTCTGGTTTTTGGGTTATATGCAACTGAAAAAAAATTTGACATTTACCACCTGCGGTAAGATCCTGTTGTGGGTGGTATCCCCTCTTGAGGTGGTGTGACATTCCCCACCTGAGGTACGGATCCGGCTGTGGGAGGTGGTCCCAGGAATGCCCCTACGGTGTGACCATGCGGTAGGGTGCGCCCGCATTCTGGTTTTGAGTTCTTCGGCCGTCATCTCGCTCTTCATTTTGGTGCGATATTTGCCGCACACGGGGCGTTTCCCTCTTTTTGCGCCCACCGTTATGTGGATTCCTTCCCCTGATACACCACCGTCTTGTTGAACCACCGGTTGACCTCTTCGGTGACTTTGCGCCCGCCGGTAGGCCGGAGGCGCAGGTTGTAGTTCTCGGTCATGATAGGGTCGCCTTTCGCCATAGCCTCACTCTCGATAAGCCGGGTGGAGTATCCAGTAGAGATCCCTCCCTGAGCTACCACTTTCGAGAAATCAGCCCGCTGAGGGCCCAAACATTGAGGTGCCGCCGGGGCTATGCGATCGCCAGGGTTGACCATGCACGGGAAATGACAGCAGATGACAGCAAGTGACAGCAGATGACAGCACGTTGACAGCAACTGCTGCCAATGAGAAAACGCACAAATCGGGGATGGTTCTGAAAACGGATCTCAATCTGAGGGTAAGTACTGTACAGGTACACATATGTACAGCAGAATGAGAGAACGGAGAGCACGCACGAAGCAACTCCGGGTGCCGATGGGGGTCCCTGTGTTTCCCACGTTGCTGCCATCCAAACCGGGAAAATCCAGGATCATGGGCAAAACCGGGAACTCCCTCCGGTTCTCCGTCCGTTGAATGACAGCAGTTGCTGCCAACAGGAGATCGTGCGGAATGGGGTGGATTTCGGGAAAACTGTCCGGCATGTGGGTAGAGGATCTGTGCATGTACCTATGTACAGCAGAGTAGGAGAACGGAGAGCATGGGCGGTTGACCCCCTCCAGGAACCGGAGTGCCTGTGTTTTCCGCATTGTTGCCAATGATCCGGCAGATTCTGTGTATCCGGGCGGAAGCGTAAATCCGGGTCAGAATCTGGTTGCGTTCATTGGCAGCAACTGCTGCCAACGCTGCCCGCGGTCACCCTGCCCCCCTGGCGGCATCTATGTTTACACCTTTGCACCAGGTTTGCACCGGAATTTCGGGAAAAGTGCAAACGAATATCCCGGCCGTAACGGCCATAATTGTTCTATTGGAGGTATATGTACAGAGATATGTACAGATCAGGGTACTCATTTGCACCATTTACCGGGAACGGAGAGCATGCCTGCAGGGGCGAGCGACCTCTCATCTGGTCTCTGTGAAATCCGCACTGGTGCAAACATGCCGGGTATTCCTGAGGATATTCGACGGATCGGCGAACCGGCTGCATATGGCGGTTTTTCGTGGTGCAAATTCAGGTGCAAACGGGTGCAAACGGGTGCAAAGGTGCAAACGACTGCCCCGGTCAACTCCGCCGCCGGGAGCAGTACTTTACATTCGATGGAGAAGTCCATTGGGCCTGGGGCGGTGATGCCGCCATCTGGCTGGATGACAGCCCGACGATGACAGCAATGACAGCAGTTTTCAGCAGAATGACAGCAACTGCTGTACATATGCTGCCATCGTGCTGCCACTGCTGCCATCGTCAGGATCGCTGTCCGGCCCCATCCGCAGCGGCGCCGTAGAGGCCGATCGCGAGGCATTTCCCCTTGAGTCCAGGGCCGACCCTCCCCGAGGGTCTGTTCGGGGCCAGATCCCCCAACTACTAATTTAGTGTAGCGATGCCCGGGGAGGCGCAGCGGGATCCCAGCCACCCGGCATGCCGAGAAAACGGACTTTCGGGGGCGACGTCATGCGGTCCGATGACTCCGCGCAACCTGTGCAAGCACCTCCTGCACAAATGCCCGACCCTGTTATGCACTGCTGAACGATCGTAGAGTCGGGCAATTTGTGCAACGGGTTGCTGCACAAATACCACATCAAGGTACGCCCATGCAAATGATGAGCCTCCCGGGGCATCATTATGCACTCTTGCTGACATATACTCAACAACTGATGAGAAAGAATCAACACCTGTTGAACAATATTCAACAATATGAGAACCCCGGCCGGCAGCTCCCGGATGAAGAGACGCAGGAACCCGCGGTAGAGGGGAGCATCCCGCCCGTATATCTTCATCCCTGGGACTTTCTGGACGCGTATGGATCGCTCTTACGGAGATCGTCGTTGATCCTCCTCGTCCTGCTCGGGAGGGACTATACGAGGAAGTTTCACGTCCGGGAGATCTCCCGGATAGTGCACCGCGATGTCTCGCTCGTCAGCAAAAACCTCAAAGACCTTGAGGCGATGGATCTGGTCACCCGCGAAGATGTGGGAAACCTCGCCTTTTACCAGGCGAATATGGAGAATATCCTCCTGCGGCAGATGAAGGTCTGGTTCACGCTCCTTGAGTTGCAGGCCCTTATACGGGACCTGCGGGGTATGACGACGAACGTTATCCTCTACGGCAGTTGTGCGCGAGGAGAGGATACGCCCGCGAGCGATATCGACCTCTATATCGAGACCCTCGACAAAGAGCCTATCCAGGAGATCTTACATATGCACCAGAACACCCTTGCGCGAGAACTCTCCCCGATCATCAACACGCCGGATGAAACCTACCAATTAAATGAAAATTAAAAACAGTTGAAAATCCCAGGCGGCTCACTTGATCTTCTTCTCGAGCTTCTTGAGCTTCTTCTTGGCGGCTTGGCTACCCGCAGCCGCCTGCTGCGCGAGTTCTTCTGCCTTGGCCTTCTTTGCTCTGTTCAACTTCTCCATTTGTTTCTTAGTCGTTGGCATACAGGTACCTTGCTACTTCTTTGACTGGTTCTATTCACCGTTTTCCTTCATATAAATATCTCTGAAAGGGCTGCATTTTTGAAATACCCTGACACCACCTCATTAGCAGCAGAATGACAGCATCTACTATCATCATCGGGATCGCATCCGGAACATCTCCCCCTTTCCGGGGGGCAACCTCCATACCCCATGGCCACCCGTAGCCCCCATGGTTCCACGATCCTGCTCCGGCCCGAGACCAGGGCCCGCCCGGATGCCGTGAAGATCCACCCACAGGAGACCTATGAAGAGGCGTTAAACCGCCTCCTGAATATGGCATACGATCCGGAACCCCTGAGCGTGGAGACGCTGCAGAAGATCGGGGGAGGAATCGTCGATATCCGCGCCGGCCGGTGCCGCCCGTTTGACGAGGTCGTCCGGGAACAGGGCCTCGAATGACCTGGCGGCTCGTCATCACCCCCGGCGCGGAACGTGATTTTGCGAATCTCAACCCATCTGACCAACAGCGAATCAGGGACGAGTTCTACGCACTTGCGAACGAGCCCCAGCCCCGGCGCCACCTCAAGAAGCTGAAGGGGAACCGCGATAACCCGCTTTACTCCCTTCCGGGTGGGGCAGTTCCGCGTGATTCTCACCATCGAGGACGATGTATTGGTCATCTTCGTGATTGAGATCGGGAACCGGAGCAGTAGTCAACCGGAAGTACCGAGTCATAGCCCCGGCCAGGCCGGGTAGACCTTCCCCCTCGAACGTGAAACCACGGCTGCGGACCGTGGCCTACCACCTGCTGTCCTCATGCACGGTGGCGCCGCAGGGACCAGGCAGGGGCGCTCATCTTGAGGGCCATGGCAAGACGGATCATTATATACTCTCCGTGACGTTATCCCTGTGGAGAACCCTGCATGAGGATCTCCCTGCCGATGGCGATCCTGCCGGACGGAGCTGGGCCGCATGCGGACCACTGAGCCGGATATGGAAGTACAACCCGAGATACTGCAGATACTGGAAGCCATAGAGGATGCCGTCATCCTCGCCGATTCTGACATGAACGTCCGCACCATCACCCCTTCCATGGAACACCTCGCCGGGATCTCCGCCGATGACGCCCGCGGTGTGGATACGGCCCGTATCGTCGCCGACCGAATCCTCCCTGAAGGGAAGGCGGAGGGGGAGCCGAGGGAGCGGATCCTCTCGCTGCTGCAGAACCGCACCGGGTCCGGCGGAGTCACGGTCAGGGTGTCCGCGGCCGGTGGGGAGCGGTGGTACGCTTTCTCCTCCAGGCGGGTGAGGCAGACCGGCGACTGGATCGTCCGCTTCCGCGACGTCACCCGCCGGGAGGCGGCCGAAAGAGAGGTGCGGCGGACATCAGGCGACCTGGCCTTCCTCTCCCGGGCGGCGACGGAGCTTGCCGCGATGCCGCCCGAGGCCGACCCCTTCTCCGCCATCGGCGCCTACCTCCACGAACTCGCGCCCGGTTCCATCGTCATCGTGAGCGCCGCCGATATCGAGGCGGGCACCCTGACCCCCCGGGCGTTCTTCGGCATCGAGCCGTTCCTGCCGGACATCATCGAGACCTTCGGGGAGGACCTCGCCGGGATCTCCCTCGAAATCCCCCCGCATATTCGGAACATCATGATCCACGGCGAGATCGAGGAGGTGAAAGGGGGGCTGCAGGAGATCGCCCTCGGGCAGATCTCGCAGGAGATCTGCCTCAAATTCGAGGTTATTGCCGGCATCGGGGCAATGTACTGCATCCCGTTCACCTGGAAAGGCGAAATCTTCGGGACGGCGGTGATCCTTACCCGACGGGAGGGCGGAGAGGTCAATTTCCGGGCCTTCGAGGTCTTCCGGAGCCTTGCTTCGATTGCCCTCCAGCGGCACCAGGCGGAGGCCGAACTGCGTGGGAGCGAAAAGACGTTCCGGGCCCTCGTCGAGAAGGGTTCCGAATTCATCCTCATCGTCGACGATCAGTTAAAGATCCGGTTTGCGAGCCCGCCTATCGAGCAGGTAGACGGTTTTCCGCCCGATAGGCTGATCGGGAAGCATGCGTTCGATCTGATCCAGCCCGAGGATCTGCCGCGGGTGAAGGAGGTGGTATCGACTCTGGTAGAGAGGCCGGGAGGGAGCGTGCAGTTCGAGGTCCGCTTCCGCGGCCCGCGCGGCATGCACGTGATCGAGGCAATCGTGACTAACCTCTTAGGCGACCCCCATATCAGGGGTTTTGTCGTAAACGCGTGGGACATCACGGAACGAAAGCGTACCGAAGAGGCCCTGTGGCGGGCAGAGCGGGAGAAAGCCCTTATTCTGGACTCGACTGCCGAGATGTTCGCCTACTATGGCACGGATCTTAAGGTGCTCTGGGTCAACCGCGCCACCGCCGCATTCATCGGCAGGGAACCGGAGGACCTGATCGGGCATCGATGCTACGAGATATGGCACAACCGCACAGGCGTCTGCGATATATGCCCGGTTGTTCTTGCCCGGGAGACCAGACAGCCCCAGGAGACCGAGATCGCCGCACCCGACGGGAGGGTCTTCTTCCTCCGGGGGTATCCCGTCACCGGCGAGACGGGAGAGCTTGTTGGTCTCATCGAGTTCGCGCAGGATATCACCGACCGCAAGCGGGCCGAGGAAGAACGGGCCCGGCTCCTCCACGATCTCGAGGTCGCGAACCACGAGGCGAACCTGTACCTGGACATCCTCACGCACGACATCAGGAACATCAACTGCGTCGCCACCCTGTATACCGACCTGCTGATGCAGATCCTGAAAGGAGAGCCCAAAACGTATGTCCGGAAGATGAAAGGGAGCATCGATAAAAGCACGGAGATCCTGGCGAATGTTGCAATGATCCGCAAAATTCATCAGGAACATGCGCCGTTGAAGCCGATCGACCTTCACGGCGTGATCGTCAGCGAACAAAAGGACTTCCCCGAAGCCGAGATCCGGTACGAGGGGTTTTCTCGCATGGTCTGGGCGGACGACCTCCTTGCCGAAGTCTTCCACAACCTCATCGGGAATGCCGTCAAGTTCGGCGGCCCCGGCGTCGTTGTTACCATCTCGGTCGAGACGCTCGACGGCAGCATCGTCGTCACCGTAGCCGACACAGGCCCCGGCGTTCCCGACGAACTGAAGGAGTCGATCTTCCATCGGTTCGAACGAGGGCGAACCAGGGTACGGGGGGAGGGGCTCGGCCTCTACATCTGCCGCACGCTCCTGGAGCGTTACGGCGGGCGCATCTGGGTCGAGGACCGGGTGGCCGGCACCACGGAAGCGGGCGCTGCGTTCCGGTTCACGCTCAAGGAAGTCGTGGCATGATCGGGGAGGGAGTCCCCGCCAGAGGCGGTCGGTCGGGGGCGGGAACGGAGAGCAATACAACTCGTGTGATCGGGGAACAATGACTTCCGTGCAGCAGATCGAAGAACAGCGTCTATTCAATGCCCTTGACGGAGAAGCCGGGGGCATCCTCGTGTTTGATGAGGGCCGGGTGGTGGTCTGGCTCAACAGGGCGCTTTCAGAACTCCTGGACGTGACCCCTGAGGAGGAGAGAGGGGCGAGCGCTTCAGACTTCATACGCAGGCACGTGGCACCGCTGTCGCCGGATACGGCATCCCTGCAGGAGGTCGCTATAGACCTGCAGAACGACAGGAGCATCCACCGGGCGCCGATACGGGTCCGGGACCGCACCGGGGACCTTCACTGGTTCTCTCTCGCCTACGACCGGAATGCGACGTATGCAGGGACCGGATACAGGATCCTCCGTTTCCACGACACCTCCGGCGATACGACTGCCCGGTTCTTTCGGGCCGGCCTCGACCATTCCCCGGTCGTCGTCTTTGTCCAGGATCAGAACCTGCGCTACATCTGGTCATACAACTGGAAGTCCGGACTCCCCGATACGGAGGTGGTCGGCAGGACCGATGCCGATCTCTTCGGGCCCGAGGACGCCGACAGGCTGACCTCGCTCAAGCGCCGGGTGCTGGAGACCGGGGAGGTGCTGCAGGAGGAGGTGACGGTCACCCTCGGCGGCACGCGGCATGTCCTGGATATGACGCTGAAACCACTCCGGGATGCCGATGGAAGGATCGTCGGCATCTCTGGCACGGCGGTCGACGCCACCGGCAGGGTGCGGGCAGAAGAGGAGTGCCGGTCGGGCACGGATACGCTGAACCTCATGCTGCGCAGCGCCCGCGACATCGTCTATCGGATCGAGCTTGAACCGGTTCGCCGTTTCTCCTACATCAGCCCGGCCGTTACGCGGATCGCCGGCTATACCCCTGAAGAGGTCTATGCGGATCCCGAGATCGTATTACGTTTCGTCTATCCCGATGATCTGCCGCTCCTGGAAGCGGTTTTTCAAGGGGAGTTTGCTCCGGACAGGCCACTCATGCTCAGATGGCTCCGAAAAGACAGGAAGGTAATCTGGGTGGAATCGCAGAACGTCCCCGTCCGCGACGAGAAGGGGCTGCTCATCGCCATCGAAGGCATCGCCCGGGACGTCACGGAGCGAAAACAGATGGAAGAGGCCCTGCGAGAGAGCGAAGAGCGGTTCCGGAGCATATTTAACGAGTCTTCCATCGGGATCGAGTATTACAACGCGGCAGGAATCCTCATCGACGTCAACCCCGCCGCCCTCCGGATATTCGGCGTCCTCGACCGGGACGGACTTGTGGGTTTCAATCTGTTTCTGGACCCCAACATCCCTAAACCGGAGCTGGCCCGGCTCAGGGGCGGCGAGACTGTTCACTACACGTCGGAGTTCGATTTCGAACTGGTGAAACGGCAAAACCTCTACGCCACGTCGCGTTCAGGGATCCGGTACCTGGACACGCTCATCACGAAGATACGGCAGGCGGACGAGGCGTCTCCGGGCGGCTACGTCGTGCTCGTCCAGGATATCACCGCACAGGTGAAAGAGGATACTCTGCGGCGGCAGGCCTACGAGCAGATCCAGCAGAACATCGAGCAGTTCGCGATCCTCGGGGATCATGTCCGCCAGCCCCTGCAGGTGATCCTCGGCATGGTGGAGCTCTCCGAGGGCGGGAAGGAGATGGATATCATTCGCGACCAGGTCGACCGGATCAACGATATCATACGGCAGCTGGATCTCGGGTGGATTGAGTCGAGAAAGATCCGCGACTTCCTCCAGCGGCACGAACCGGCGTGAGCGCCGGGATCACGGCGACGGCGCCGACGGTCGTGCCCGAAGCCACGCTCAAGGCGGACCTGACGCCACCACCGGAGCCGGACGCCGCCGCCCCCTCGCTCTGCGTTGAGGCTTGTGCCCCTCCTTTCGGCCGGTCACGGCTCCCCCGCGCTGTGACCGGCATCGACGTGCCGGTGGCCGGAACCCGGCGGCTTGTCAATGCCCGGGCAGCTCTCCGGCAGGTATTATAATACTATTGCGGTGAAGAATACCGGATGATGAGCATGCCAGTACGCCAGCTGTCCGGTGCCCGGGGAGGGGAGCACTATCGCAGGTAAGTGCTGTCAGTGCGGCAGGTGCTGCACCCACATGCGGGACGTCCACAGGTTTATCGAAGAGCGTGGCGACTACACGTTTGTCGTGCACAACCACTATACCGGGGATGCAGAAGAGGTGCGGGTCGATCCGGACAAGATCGCCCTCTTTGAGGACAGGGGCAGCATTGGGGGACTGCCGAACGCCTGCCCCTTTCTGAGATTTGACGGGGAGACGGGAAAGGCGTGGTGCACGGTCCACCTGACACGCCCCGACCTCTGCCGCGAATACTGCTGCCGCCTGCTCATCCTCGATTCGCAGGGGAAGCTGGCGGGACGTGTGACGTACCAGAGGGCGCTCATTCCGGACACCGACGAACTCGGCCGGCTCTGGGAACGGGTGCAACCGACGCTGGACGGGCTCTGCGGCACAGAATGGGATGATGCCTTCATCACTATTCTCACGGCAGCCGGATACTGTGTCCGCCGGTAGTTTGCCCGGGAGACTTCGAACATGGGGACAGGCGACATTCAGACCCCACATGTGGGTCCAGGGATTACGCTGCCGCCTCGCCGGCACGGGTCCTTCCGCGGCCACCATCCGCTGTCTCGGCAACATGCATTATGGCACCGACGTCCGGTGTCACCATACAGACGGGGAAATAGCCGAATAGCGACGCGTAGTCGATCTTGAGCGCCCGGTACCGGGTCAGATCAAGGGTTATCCTCTTGAGGTCTTCTGCCATCCGGGGGGTCACGGCGTCGCGGGGCGACGCCAGGGCGAGGTCTGCGATGGCCAAAAGCACCTCCTCGCGGATCGTCTCGATCCTGGACGATAAGAGCGAGTAGACGAGTGTGCGGCTGTAACCTCCCTGGAGGTGCCGCACAGCGATCATCTGCGTCAGAAAGATGAAGGCAAACATGCCGGCCCCGAGCTCGATATCGGCTTCAGCGGAGGTGAAACTGTTGTACGTCACCCCGGGGAGAACGATCCCCGCGATGGAGATGATGCCGGCAGCGGTTGTCACGACGGCAACGGTGAGCGCATACTTTAGCCCCTGGCTCCAGGCCTCGTTATACCGTTCTTTGAACCGGGACTGCATACCGAGTATCCCTGCAAAGAAACCACGCGAATACGGCTGCACATACACGATCACACCATAGAAGACGATGATTGCGGCGGACTGGATGATGACGATCACGGCGGAGTACGACTCGAATTGACCGTTCGTGATCCAGCCTGCAAGCGCAAAGACCGAGGAGAGCACGAAGAGCACGAGAAAGCCCGGCGCGAGCGGCTGACAGTTGATGAAGAACAGGTTCCAGCTGAGTTCATAGAGAGCGTTCCTCTGCTGTGTGAGCCGCCTGAGTACCTCTATCGCATCGGCAGGGACGGCGGCGGTCTTCTCAAGACGCTCCCATGAGAGGATCTCCTCGATGCTCTTTCTCTCGCGGTTCTTGAGATCGATCAAATACCTGACATAGGACTTCAGATCGCCCGTATCGGTCGGGAGCAGGAGGAGGAAGGGATTGATCATCAGGAATATGAAGGACGCCATGATCCAGTAGAGATAATATTCCCCGGTATATGCGAGCAGGAGCCCCAGGTTGATCAGGACCGCCGCCCCAAGGATGGGCGACGTATAACGAAGACTCCACTTCATCCCGGTAAGGGTTGCGAGGTCGTCCTCTGCCGCGTTGAGGATCTTCTCCGCCTCGGTCCGGGAATATGCAAGCTTTTGTGAGAACTCGTCCGGTGACATCACCGGGACCTCTGCCTCCCTACTCCTCCCGAATCGATTCCCGTGCGGCAGTTTCATCGATCATAATTTCTCCGGGATTATCTATAAAAAAAGGGGTTTCCTCACCAGATGATCGGCCTCTCCCCGGCGTCCCCAGGAAGCGTGCCGCCGCCCCAGAACGTGGCAAACAGCGTCCCACCGATGAGCAAGGGACCGACGTTTCTGTTGGCGACCAGGTACCCCTTCGAGGTCTCGACGCCGCTACGGCGCTGGACGATGAAGCCGATGGCAAGCATCGCTGCGAGGTACAGCAGGATAATCAGGATCTCAAGGGTCATCCGGAAATTCATGTAGGTTTTCCTCTCGTGGTTTGAGGATTTCGGAATGCATCGCGTCGGGTTACGAGAAATATCCAGAGAAAACAGTGGAATAGGACATTACGGGAATTTAGGGGCCTGATAGGGCAATTCGTTCGATACCGTAAAGGAGCAGGAGAAGACCGCCTGCGCAGAATCGGGACGCCGTTTCAATCCTCCAGGAGAACCCGGGCAAACGGAAGGGAGTGGCCGCCGTCTCGTTGGGGACCATGCGGGAACAGCCGAACGATGTGTCCTCAGGGCGGCTTCGAAGATCCCGGTGCCGGGGATGTATCGGGAAAAAAGAGGATGTTATACGGTATTGTCCCGGTGCAGGGTCAGGACCCCCGCCATCGTTACCGTATCATCGCCCGGGTTCGTCCAGGCGATGAAGAGAGTGTCCTGGCCGGCCAGGGATCCCGTCGCCCATCCTCCCGGCTGGTCGATAAACGATATGGTCTCTCTGTCCGGGTTGAATATGCCTACAAACGTCTGGTTCTCTACCGTTCCGTCCGGCAGGGAGAACACCTTGAACCCGCTGATGACCCGATCGCTCTGCGCGTTGACCACCCACATGTTCTCTCCGGCGGACATCTCATCGATCGTGTCGTTCAGGAAGTACATGGCTCCATTGTCCGCTCTCCAGACTCCGACCATCGCAGGGTAATTGGATCGGACCGCCGGGATTGCTGCCGCGGGCAGATCGGCAGGCCCCGTGTAGATCCCGGACCCCAGCCACCATTCCTCGTCCACCTGCACCCCGTACGCCAGTTTCGACTCAAGCATCCGGTCACGCGTGGGGTTGATGTATGCAATCCGGCCGAAACCGTCCCCGTTCCTGACAGCATCGTTCATCTCCCGGAGGAACGTCCCCACATCCCCCTCGGTCTCATTCAGGCGGTTGACGCCGACCTTTTCCGGGTTGACCGGGTGGGCGAGGGTGGTGCCATTGAAGTCATACGCGTAGATATAGAGTTCGCCCCGGACAAACGATCCATTCGGGTCGTTGAACTCGGCAAGAGCGGCCTCCTTGCCATTCTCTTTCACATAGGCAACCGCGCTCTCGACGAAGGCGACGAGCGTCTCGTTCGAGGTGTAGTGTGCCTGTGGTACAGTCAGGACGGCTGCACCGGACTCGCTCTGCATGCAACCGGCCGAGATCAACGACAGGCCGAGAACGAGCATGACAGTGAATGAAATCGTGAGAGATCTCATTTTTTTCAGGTTGGTTTTGCCCGCAGATAGATTTGCCGGCAGGCGGAGCCCCGATAGCAGCAGGGGCCGCGTCCTGGCCTTGAGGGGGACGCCGGGCGGGGGCCACGGTTCTACCTTCCCCCCGCCCCGCTCGCCGCCCGCTCCGTCAGCCACGCGTAGAACTTCCGGTGCCAGAACGGCACGTCAACCGGCCGGGAGAGCGACTGCCAGGCCGCCCACACGAGCCGATCGGAGACGCTCTGCCACTCGGCCGCCCGCCGGGCCATATCGTCTGCCGGTTGCCCGATCGCATGCAGGATCTCGTGCCAGATGCGGAGGACGAGCGCCTCGTCATCCGTGTCCTCGCGCGTGACCCGGATGCTCGCCCGCATGTCCATCCCGCCCCCGAGCGCCCTCGCGGGTATCGCGTCGTCAAAGACGTAGACGGTCTTTGCCGGGACCGGGAAGGGGAACCCCTTCCACATCGGGTCTTTCTGGTCGAAGTAGCGAACCTCCGGCGTCCCGGTCCGGACGGTGAACCGGAAGAACGGCGGGATGAGATTGAGGTGCGGCTCAAGCCTCCGCCGCAACGCTTCGGTCTTGAAGAAGAGGTCGAAGTGAGGCATCGGGGCCGCATGGGTAGTAGGCGGTGATAAGTTTTCAGATCGCGGGGTCAAGGGCCGGCACCCATCGCGACCGTCCCGCATCCGGGGGGAAGGGGGATAGCCCCGGCAGGCCCCCGCTCTCAGGCGCGGGAGGTTGCCGGCCGGGAAGGTTCCTTTCCGGCTCCGATCCACCGGGTCTCATCGACCTTCACCATGTAGCCGGTCTTCTGCGCGGGCCGGAGATCGTCGGCGGAGTCTCATACCTGACGGTCTGTCGCCGGCCGCATATCGTTGCTGAAGGCAGGCAGCGCGCCGCCCGGGTTGACCCCGGAGGTACGCCGTGCGCCCCCTTACTCACCCGAGACGTTTACCCCCGATCCCCGTTTCCCGGAGGCGTTTCCAGGAATGCCGCCTCCTGCTCGCCTATCCAGGCCCGGGTCCAGGTGCGGATGTCGCGGATGGTGGCGGTTCCCTGCCGGTCACGCATCGTCCGGAGATGATCCTCAAGCTCGTCGGCCATCGCAAAGATCAACGCCTCGGACGCTTCCTGCGATAATGGCCCCGCCACCCGCAAGCGGGCGGTGCCCAGGTCGAGAAAGTGCTGCAACTCGCCCGTCGCCGCCAGGATCCTGGTGAGATCGAGTCTGATCGTGGACTCCATAAAGAGGGGATTGACGCATGCAGTACATAACTACATCTATTTAAACCTGAGCCGGATAACGGCTTCTCTGGCCGAAAAGACGCATAAGGTGGCCTGGTTTTCCCCGACAGCGCGTCTCCGCGGCTCCCGGGGTGCCGGTCCGGCAGGGTGTCCCGGACCTCCCGGTGCAAAACCATTTTAAGGGTGCCCGGCACTCAGTGCACCCCCGCTTCAGGAGGCGTATCCCCCTGAATCGGGGGCGATGGAGGTGAAGAAGATGCAGGAACGTTCAGAGGTGGTTCTCGAGCGCAGGACGCGGACGACCGGGGAAGAGTGGTTCATGTCGGCAGACGACGTCCTGGATAAGAAGGTGATCAACCCTCAGGGCGACGACCTTGGGGAGATCTCGGATATGCAGATCTCCTTCCCCGAGGGCCGGGTGAAGTACCTGGTGCTCAAGTACGGGGGCATGCTCGGCGTGGGGGCAAAGCGGTTTGCCATCCCCACCGAGGCCGTGATCTACCGGCCCGGGGACGACGCCTTTGTGGTGAACATCGACAAGCAGCGGCTGGACGAAAGATCGGGCTTTGATAAGGACAACTGGCCCCGGGAAGCGGACTTTGACCTGATCCAGCCGGCCCGGGCCATGACACCCCCGAGCAGGGAGGAGGCGGAGGCCGTGAAGCGGCAGGAGGCTCCGCCGCCGGAGGTCATCACGACCGAGCGGGTCGAGACGCGGCCCCGGCAGAAGTGATCCGGGAACAATACTTTTTTCAGGCGGAGAGAGCACCGGCCGCGGGAGGTGGTTGACCGCAAGGAAGATAACCCGGGAGCGATGAACAGGCCCTGCCGTGCGAGACATGACTGCACCTGCAGGCGGTCCGGCTCCGCCGGGGGCCCGGGCCGACGCCGCGCCCCCGAACCGGGAAGAATCCCCGAAGTTGTGGCAGGTCGCCCTCATCGCCATAATCGCCATCGTCTTCACGGTCGCCTACCTGGAGATCTACGGGCTGCTCAACCACCTCATCTGGTTTGAGGAGGGCGTTCTAAAACCACCCCGCTGGGCGATCCCGGTCGGTGTCCTCGCGTTCTCGCTCCTCGTCGGCCTCTGCCGGAGATACCTCCGCGCACCGACCGTGATCCACGGCGGGTTCACGGAGTCGCTCAAGGGCGGGGGTGAGAAACCCGACTACCGGACCTTCCCCGGCGCCCTCCTCTCGTCGCTCTTCTCGCTCCTCTCCGGGGCAAGCGTCGGCCCCGAAGGGGTCATCACCGTCCTCATCGGCTACATATCGTCCTACGCCCGGGATAGGCTGAAGATCGGCTCCCCGGACGCCGCACTCGGGTTTGACGTCGCGGCGCTTGCCTCGGCCTTCAACGGTATCATCGGCAACGTCCTCTTCACGGGGATATTCGCCACTGAGTTCCAGGTCGGCGGGAGCAGGAACGCCCTGAAATTCCTCACCTGGAACCTGCTCGCCGGCACCATCGGCTACCTCTTCTACCTGTTCCTCGGGCTCCCCTCGTTCGCCCGGAGCATCCCGTTTGAGCCGATCGGTGAACTGAACCTCGCCTACATCCTCTACGCGGTCGCCCTCGGCATCCTCGGGGCGCTGCTCGCGGTCTTTATGGGGCTCTCCATGCAGGCCACTGGATCGGTCATGGAGAGGGTGTTTGGGGATGCGGTCATCCTCAGGGTCCTCGCCGCGGGGGTGGTCATCGCGTGCATCGGCTACTTCATCCCGGAGTTGCTCTTCTCCGGGGAGGGGCAGATCCGCGGGATCCTCGCCGACCCAGCCCGGTTCGGGGTTGGGATGCTTCTTTTCATGGCAATCCTGAAGATCCTCCTGCTTGCGCTCTCGTTTAAGAGCGGGTATCTCGGCGGCCCGATCTTTCCCGTCATCTTCTCGTCCACGCTTGTAGGGCTCGCCCTGAACCTGCTCTTTCCGGGCATACCGGTCTCTATCTTCGTGCTCTGCATCGAGGTCGCCGCCATCGCCCTGGCGCTCGGGGCACCCCTGACCGCCATCCTTCTCGTCGTGGTCGTGGGCACGGCCGACCAGAACATGATCGTACTCCTCGTGATCTCCGCCGTCACCGCCATGCTGCTTGGTGCCGCCGCAAAAGAGAGGAGGGGCACCTGATTTATATGCCCGGGAGTTGATGACGCCGACAGTCCGCCCCGGCATGGCCGGTGTGCGGCGTGAGAACGAGAGGTTGGAAAGATGCTGTTTATGAATATCTTTACCTGGGAGCCCGGAAAGACGGGCGAGGTCATGGAAGCGCGGGCCGCCGAGAAGATCCCGGACGGCGCGAAGTTGATCAACGAGTGGGTCGATCTCGCCGGCAACGCGGTCTTCCGCTTGATCGAGATAGACGACCCGGCGGCCCTCCTGATGCTCAGCCACCCCTGGGACGACCTCGGCTACAAAGAGATGCACCCGGTGATGGAAGCTAAAGAGGCGCTGAGACTGCTCAAGAGATAGGGGTCGTTACACCCCCTCCTGCAGTTGTCCCGGCCTGACCGGGACCACGTAGGGTGCCGGGAGGTCCCGCTTCACCACCGCCTCGATCCCGTAAACGCTTCCAAGCATCTCCGGGGTGAGGACCTCCTCCGGCGTCCCGTGGCCGTAGATCGATCCTTTTGCGAGAACCAGGAGGCGGCGGCAGTAGGTGGCCGCGAGGTTGAGGTCGTGGAGCGCGATGACGACCGCAAGCCCCCTCTCCTCGGCAAGCCCGCTGAGGACCTCCATGACCGCCATCTGGTGGCGGACGTCCAGGTTGCTCGTCGGTTCGTCGAGGAGGACCACCCCGGTCTCCTGGACGAGCGCCCGGGCGATCATCACTCGCTGGCGCTCCCCGCCGGAGAGCTCGCCGACCTTCCGGAACGCGAGCCCCCCGAGATCCAGGAGGTCGAGGGCCTCGACCACCTTCTCCTCATCGGCGGGGCTCACCGTCCAGTTCAGGTAGGGCCGCCGCCCCATCAGGACCGTCTCAAAGACCGTCGACGCGGTCCGGTTCCCGGTCGACTGCGGGACGTAGGCCATCGCCCGGGCAACCTCGCGGCGGTGCATCCCCCGGAGATCCTGCCCGTGAAGCAGCACCCTGCCGCTCTTTGGGGTGAGCATGCCGTCGACGCACCTAATAAGCGTCGTCTTCCCGCACCCGTTCGGCCCGACGAGCCCGAGAACCTCCCCCGCATCCACCGGGAACGAGATGCGGGAGAGGATCTCCCGGTCCCGGTAGGCGAACGAGAGGTCTTCGACCGAGAGCAGCGCCATCAGGCATTCCTCCGGTGCATGAAGAGGTAGATGAAGAACGGCACCCCGAGGAACGCGGTCACGATCCCGACCGGCAGGACCTGCGGCGCAAGGATGCTCCTCCCGACGCTGTCGGCGGCAAGGAGGAGGACGGCCCCCACGAGCCCCGAAGCCGGGATGAGGGTCCGGTAGTCGCCGCCGATGGCCATCCGGGTGATGTGCGGGGCCACGAGCCCGACAAAGCCGATGGTGCCGGTGAAACAGATGATCACCGCGGTGAGCAGGGAGGCGACCATCATGAAGACCATCATCGACCGCTCCACGGGCACCCCGAGGCCGGCCGCCACCTCGTCACCCTCGGCGAGGGCGTTGAGGTCCCAGGCCCGGTAGACGAGGTAGGGGATGGTGCAGGCGAGGACGAGGGTCACGATCCCGAGTTTCGGCCAGGTGGATTTGCCCACCGATCCGAACATCCAGAAGACCACCGCCTGGAGTTCTTCGGCGGTCCCGACGTACTGGAGGAGCGATGTCACTGCAGAGAAGAGGTACATGAGGGCAATACCGGCAAGGATCATCGTCTCAGAACTGACGCCCCGGTAGCGGGCCATGCCGTAGATGGCAACCGATGCAAGCAGGGCGAAGAGGAAGGCGTTTGCGATGATGAGGTACTCCCCACCGACGAACCCGGCGCCGAGGACGATGGCGACCGATGCCCCGGTGGCGGCGGCCGAGGAGATCCCGAGGGTGAAGGGGCTTGCGAGCGGGTTTCGGAGGATCCCCTGCATCACCGCTCCCGCCACCGCAAGCCCGAACCCTGCCGCGACCGCGAAGAGGACCCGGTGGAGCCGGTAGTCCCAGACGATGACGTCAGCCATCTCGGGGGCGGTGAAGGTCCCGGGGAAGAGGCCGGCGAGGATGGCGAGGTAGGACTCGCCCACGGTGAACCCCGCCGACCCGAGGGTGACCGCGACCCCTATGAGAATGACGAGCAGGACAAGGAGCCCGCCGATGAAGGCCGCCCGGGTCTTCCTGATCCGGGAGTAGCCTTCACGCAGGGCGACGATCTCTTCCATGGGTACCTTCCCGGTCAGGGGTAGACGAACGCGCCCTCAGACGCGAGGTTGAAGTCAAGCCCCTGGAACTCGGTGAGGTAGCGCTGGTGGATGGCGTTCGGGTCGAGGCCGGCGAACCGCTCCGGGTAGAACCACTTCGCGAGGTAGGCCGTCCCGATGAAGTGCTGGGCGCCGCCAAGGATATCCGAGTGGACGACGTGGACCCGGTCGTCCGCTACCGCGGCGAGCCGTGTCCACCCGGGCCGCTTGAGGATGGCCGACCTGGTCGCCTCGAGCGCCGCGATGTCGTGTCCCGCATACCCGCCGGCCGCCAGCTTCTGGCCGGTGAGTTTGACCACGACCTCAGGGTTGCTGACGATGACCGCCTCGGGGTCGACCTCGGGATATTCGGCGGATTCACCGGCGAAGGGGTTGTATCCCCCGGCGATCTCCAGCTTCTCGTTGTAGCCTGAACCGGATGCAAAGGTCTTGTAATCGGTCCAGTACTCGAAGTAGACCCGGGTCTTCCCGTCTTCAGGGACGTCGGCCGTGCCGGCTCTGATCCCGTCCATGACCGATTCGTAGAAGCCGACGAACTCATCGCCGCGGTCTTCGCACCCGGTCGCCGCCGCGATCGCGCGGATCTCCCCGGGATACGTGGCGGGTTTGAAGCAGTCGAACCGGAAGACCCGGGTGCCGGGGCTGCTCGCCTCCAGTTTCTGCTGGATCTCGTCGCAGGCCGCGGTGCTGATCGTCGCGTAGAGGAAGACCGCGTCCGGCCTGAGGGTGAGGACCCGTTCCATGTCCGGGGACCAGATCGAACCGACGTTCGCCTTCTCCTGGAACCCGGGGAAGAAGGCGCTCTTTGCGTGGCTGTACTTGTCGACGGCGACGACCTTCTCCATATCGAACCCGAGCGACCGGAGCGTCTCCAGGGACTCGCCGGTGAAGGTCACCACCCGGCGCAGGGGGCGGGACAGGGTCAGGGTCTGCCCTGAGGAGTCGGTGACCTCGAGGGGGCGTCCGTCCCAGCGGGCGAGGACCCATGTGGCATCCTGGATATCGGTCCGGGTAAGGTCTCCTTCGCCGACGAGGTAGGTGAGGACCGCGGCCGTGTACTCAGGCTGGTCGAGGACCCCGTTACCGTCAGCGTCGCCGGGGATGCCGGCGGCAGAGGCCGTTGCCGCGATGAGGAGGAGCGCGACGGCGAGGAGGAAGTGGCGGTTCACCGCCGACCACCCCGGTATGCCGCAAGGAGGATGCCGGCAACCGCCGCGAGGACTGCAAACGGCGACCCGGCCTCCCGGACGGCCGGGTCCGCTCCGCCGCTCGCCGCCGCCGTCTCGATGCCATCAACAGCGACGTGCGACGCGGCGACGGCGCCGTCCGTTCCGCCGATGAAGTCTTCCCACCGGCCGGTGATATCCCCGCTCCCGGAGGCGGGGGCCCGGACCGAGTAGGTGATCCGGGTATCGTTCATCACCGCAAACGCGATCTTCTGTTCCCGGACGAGGACCCGGTCGTCCGGGAGGTCGGTCCCCGCGAAGGCGTAGCCGGCCGGCAGGGTCTCGACCACCCCGCCGAGGGCCATGCCCTCGATCGAGAGCGAGACGGTGAAGGTTTCGCCCGCCCCGGGTTCGGCGGTGGAGAGCGCCCGGGTGACCGCGGTCCCGGATGCGGCGGCCGGGACGACCATGATCAGCAGGGCGATGCAGAGGAGGCGGTTTGCCGGGAGGGGTATCATCCGTTTTCTGTTATCGATTTTGTGATATGAATGTTTCTGATTGTGCTAACAAGTCTGCAGGTTTGGCGCTCGGGGGTATATCGGGATGATAGCGGGCTCCGGGCGGGGAGACCCATCCCGGTCTCACCGGTGTGAGACGGAGCGGCACCGGAGCCCGGGGAGATATAGCCCCGTGCGCAGGAGGATGCCGGCTACCACCGGTTCAAACCGGTGGCCCATCCCCGGCCTCGCTTCGTGTGTCATGGGAGGACCGTGCACCGGTCCACTCGAATGCGTGCGAAGGGTGCCTGTTGATCCCGGAGGTTCCCCAAACGCAAGCCTTCCTCGCACCGGTCGACGGGCGCGACCGTTCCGGATTATCCGGGGAGGTGGGGTGAAATCAGAACCCTTATCCCTCTCGTTAGAGATGTTAGATTGTATGGGAAGGCCGTTTCTGATTATAACGCTCCTCGTGGCCGCGATACTCGTTACTGGATGCACAGCAGCACCCCGCTCATCGTACAACTACGAAGTACACCCCACGACCGCGGCGGCGCCGCCTGCACTGATCACCGACTACCGTGACCCCCTGCCCCCCGAAGAAGACGATGGTTCACTGCCCCTCGGGGAGATCGTGATGTTCCGGGACGCAAACGAGGAGAACGAGATATCTCTGAAGGTTGTCTCATCCACCGACCGCGGCGGGTACGAGCCTGCGGGGGAGCCTATCAGAATCACTGCGCCCCAGGGATGGCGCTACCTCTTCGTTCACGTTGTGGTCACTCACCGCGGACACCGGGGAGACGGCTACCAGACCACTATCTATGCGCCGCCGGCACAACAGTTCAGCCTGGTAGGCAACGGCAGAACCTACTATCCGGTACCCGCCGAGGCGGACCACCTGACGAATATCGGGGAGGTTTATCGCGGGAACGTGTGGGTGGACCGGAACGGAAAGTATGAGGGGTATATTGTGTATCAGGTGCCGGAGTCCGTAGTTGATTCGGGTGCGGTCGTCGTCGCCGATATCGTCGGCCTGAAGAACCGGTATGGGCGCGACTACTACAATTTCAGGAAATATGACAGAAATCCGGCCTGGAGGTTATAGATGATGGGAGGTATGGGTATCCCGGATGGGGAGGCGGGCTACACCATGCCCTGCAGTCCCATCGCGACGAGCAGCATCGCCGACGCTAACGAGAGCACAACAATCGTCGCCGCCCAGACGGCCAGGAATGCGACGATCGTGAGCGTGCTCGTCTCCCGGTAGGGGACGAGGCCCTCGTTCATCCGCCGGGCCGTGGCCCAGGCATCGTAAACACCCCAGAGCCAGACCGCCACGCCCGGCACAATCAGGAGAAAGAGGCCGAAGAGGCTTCCGAGCAGCACCGCGACACCTTTTGTGAACTGCCCGTTGTAGGCCTGTCCGAGGCCGTTGAAGACGAGCGAGAGCCCTGCGGCTATTGCCGGGTTCTTCCTCTTCTCCCGGCGCGAGACCTCGGCAGCCGCAAGGGCCGCCCTGATCGAGACCGGTTCCGCCGTTCCATCACGCATGATCGTCAGGTACGCTGGACGGGGCTATCAGCGTTTCGCGGGCTCACGGGTTCCCGGCACCCGATCGCCACCTGCTATATACGGGGAGGGACTGTATACCCGGTGATGCCGGATTCTGGGTCCGGCCTCCTGGTGACCGTCTGGACCGTCATCGCGATGCTCGCGGTGGGGTGGATCTTTTACAGGCTGGGGTGGCTGAGGTGAGGGGTGGACCCTTCATCCTTCAGCGGACCCGCCGGGAGCAGCGTTACGGGTCAAAAACCTTCTCGATCCGGATACGCCGCCCGATCTTCGCCTCGTACCACTCCTGCTGCTTTACGGCCTGCTTGATGCTCCGGATCCGGTGCCGGACCCGCGTCCCGGTCTCCGCATCGATCAGTACCAGCTTCGGCATCTCAACCACCTATCCGTGCATGGTATTGGACTGTCGTGGTCAGGAAGGTTTGCTTTCGTGCCGGTGTCGTGCCGGTGTCCTGCCGGGGCTGCACGGGCCCTTTATCGGGGTGCTCGCGGGACGCCGTGTGAGTTCAGGCCGACTCTGGATCCCCACGATAAGGGCACATCTCTCCCGCCCGATCTTTCCTCTCGGGTTCATCGAAGGGAACGCCTAAGATGGGATCCGTGAAGGCAGTTTTTTGGAACCGGTGGAAAAATTTATCGTCTGGCGCGCCTTCTCCCCCTCCGGGTGAGCTATCATGCCGGAATCTGTTTATTGTAAATACTGCGGGCGAGAGTTTTCGCCGGAGCGGGGAGCCACAGGCGGAAACGCACTGTTCTGCAGCGCCGAGTGCCTGATGGCAGCAGGGAAGCAGGACGCCGGCGAGAGGGGGCACCAACCGGAGAAACTCCTGGTCTCCGGTCGGTCACCCTGGAGCAGGTAGCCCTGCCGGACGTTCGGCGCCTCTCCGTGGGGTTGTGCGTAGCGGTGCAAAGACATTCACCGCCGAGGAGTGGAGACTCCGGCACGCCCGCCGGGTCCTGCTGCCACAGGAGACCGTTCAACAGTTCTGGTGTATTCGATCAAGAATCGGACAATCTATTACACGGTTTCTCGGGGCAGATCCTTTTATTGGCAGTGTTTGTGTAAAATAGATTATGGGATCGGATAGCGAATTTAAAGTCCTGTCGTGTACTGAGTTCAATAACCTGCCGGATATACGCACTCTTTCGGGAGAAGTACCTCGAGCGGTTGCCGCACAGGTAGCGTCGAAGTTGGATGTCCTTGAATTGTCTATTGCCGAAAGGGTTAAAAAACTCATGAGTTTCTGGGATTACTATCATATTCTGCCTGAGAGCGTTATTAAGAAAGACCATAGTGAACGTATTCCCGAAAGCATGATGTTTGAGGTAATTCATGAGGACAGGCCGAACGATCCCGCCGATCCGAAATACGATTACCTGGTTTACCTGGAGATATCGAAGGGTTACGGTGAAAAGAATGAATATATCTTAAAAAAGCTCCAGAAGCTCAATCCGACTATCACTTCGATCGTGGGGGACGAAGAAGAACTTGAAAGGTGTCCCTGTTGCGGTTACAGGACACTTGATCAACGGGGTATGTACTTCATCTGCGATGTCTGTGCCTGGGAGGACGATGGTGCCGATCGTGACGAGGAATACAGCGGCCCCAACCATATGACGCTCGGCGAAGGCCGGGACAACTTCAGGAAATTCGGGGTTTGCGACAAATGCCTGAGCGATCTCGCCGATCAAGATGGAACGACCAAATATAAACAATAATTATTTTTCGTGTCCGTTCTCTTGATTCCTGTCGACAGGAATCCCTGCATGGCAACGAGCTCCCTGGAGGGGCGTGCAGTCGCGGGAGGGTATCGGGCGCTCATGTTCTTGCGGGACTCCCCAATCCCCCACTACCCCCGGGCTCCGGTGAGAGCCTCGTATGTTGGGATCGGTTCGTCCGGGGTGTGGCGTTTCTCGCTGGCGGCCCGCATTCCCGGCCCTGATCCGGTGAAACTCCCAGGCATCTGGATGCGGAGCGGTTAAACTCCTTGAAGAAAGCATCTGATAGGAATGTATGCAAAAGGAAGTCCGGAAATCGAACCGGACTACAGAACGCCGCCAACAGGACTCGAACCTGTGACATGCTGGTTAACAGCCAGCCACTCTACCAACTGAGTTATGGCGGCACCCGAATAAGTGCTCTATAATGTCTCGTCTGAACCTTATTAAAGATTACGGGAATTCTCCTCCTGGATGGTCACGAGCAGACCGATCAGTTCGTCGATCTCGCCCTCAAGGCCGGAAAGAAGGTCGGCCGCGAGCGCCGTCGCCACCGCGCCCGCCGGCGAGGCGCGGATATACCCTTCCTGCTCGAGGATCCGCAGCGAGTAGCGGACCCGGTGGTAGGGGAGGTCGAGGACCTCGGAGAGTTTCATGATGCCGATGGGCTGGTGCTCCACGACCGCCCGGATCACCTCAAGGTGCCTTGAGACGAGTTCGATCTCGGATTTCAACTTCTTCAGCATATCCGCCTGTCGAGATACCATAGGTTCATGCCCGTTACGGCTGTTCGTGCAGCCAGGCCTTCGTCTGATAATACCGCTTCCGGAACGATATGGAGAAGACCGCCCCGACGGCGAGGAGGATGACCCCGATCACAAGACCGAGGGTCCCCTCAGGTGCAAACCGGAGGAGGACAAAGACAGCCATGGCGAAACAGAGGATGATGATGTTCAGCATGACCGCCAGTACGACGAACCTGCCCTTGAAGACCTGTTTGGTTGCCTCATCCATTATTCATACTTGAACGCGGTGGTAAAAGTACTTGTGGTTTCAACAAAAGAGTTGGTAGAATGAATGGACTGGATTCTGCTATCCGGGATGCCGGGGCAGCAGCATACGCGGCGTACGGCTCGTCGGCGGATGCCAACGTGCGCTACCTGACCCGGTTCCGCACCACCGACCCCGTGCTCTACGTGGCAAAGCCCGGCGAGCGGGGGATGGTCGTCGTCTCGCAGATGGAGCACGAGCGGGCGGTCCGGGAATCGGTTGCGGCGGTCGTCACCCGCGCCGACGCCGGCTACCTCGAGCACATCAAAGCCGGAGAGACGCGCTGGCGGGCGACCGCCCACGTGATCGCCGACCTCGCCGGCGGCCCCCTCCTCGTCCCGGCGACCTTCCCGCTCGCCCTCGCCCGGGAACTTGAGGCGTTCCAGCCGGTCGTCCTCGACGCCGCCGGCGCGGTCGAGGGGATGCGGGCGGTCAAGACGCCGGAGGAGATCGAGCGTATCCGCTCCATCCAGCGGGTCACCGAGGCCGCGATGGACCGGGGGATCGCGCTCATCCGCTCCTCTGCGCCCAGGGCCGGCGTCCTCTACCGGGACGGCGCCCCCCTCACCGCCGAAGCCGTCCGCACGGCGATGCACACCCTCCTCCTCGCCCACAGCTGCCGGGGCGTCGACACCATCGTCTCCTGCGGCCCCGACACCGCCCTCCCGCACCATGCCGGGGAAGGTCCGCTCCTTGCGGACGAACCGATCGTCATCGACATCTACCCCCAGGACGAACTCTCCGGCTACCACGCCGACATGACCCGGACGGTCGTGAAGGGCGAGCCCTCGCCCGCGATCCGCGAGATGTACGACGCCGTCAGGGACGCGAAATCCCTCGGCGCGTCATTGGTCCGGGCCGGGGCCGTCGGCGCCGACCTCTACCACGCGGTGGTCGAGTTCTTCCGCGACCGCGGCTACGAGAGCAACATGCGCGGGTTCACCCACAGCCTCGGCCACGGCGTCGGTCTCGAGGTGCACGAGGAACCGTCGCTCGGACCCCTGGGCGGGGCGCTCACCGCCGGGAACGTCGTCACCATCGAGCCGGGCCTCTACTACCCCGGGACCGGCGGCGTCCGCCTGGAGGACATGGGCGCGGTGACAGAGACCGGGTTTGACCGGTTCACCCAATACGAAGAGGAACTAACCATATGATCATGGATGATGTTGTCTACGACGCCTACCGCGAAGCCGGAGCGCTGGCACGACGGGTGCTCCGCCGGGGCGCGGGGCTCGTGAAGGAGGGGGCTGGCCTCCTAGAGATGGTTGAAGCGACGGAAGTCATGGTGACGGAGGAGGGGGCGCTCCTTGCCTTCCCCCTCAACGTCTCGTTCAACGAGGCCGCGGCCCACGACACCGCGATGCCCGGCGACGAGCGGACGTTTGCCCGGGGCGACCTCGTCAAGGTCGACCTCGGTGTCCAGATCGACGGCTATATCGCCGACACCGCGATGACCGTCGACCTTGGCGACCACGCGCCCCTCGTCGAGGCGTCCCGCGCAGCCCTTGAGGCGGCGATCGCCGCTGTCCGCCCGGGGGTCACCGCCGGGGAACTCGGGGCGGCCATCCAGGCGGCGATCGAGGAGCGCGGCTATAAACCGGTGGCAAACCTCACCGGGCACGGCCTCGACCGCTACAACCTCCACGGGAAACCCACCATCCCGAACGTCGCGATGAGCGGCGGGGCCGTCATCGAGGAGGGCATGGTCTTTGCCATCGAGCCCTTTGCCACCACGGGGTCGGGGAAGGTCGTTGAAGCGGCGCGCGTGGAGATCTACCGGCAGGTCGCGGCCCGGCCCGCCCGCCTCCCCTCGGCAAAAAGGGTCCTCGAGACGGCGCGGCCGCGGCGCGGGCTCCCCTTCGCCCGCCGCTGGGTCCCGGGCGACAAAGTCGAGATCGGGCTCGCGACGCTCGTGCGGACCGGGATCCTCCACCCCTTCCCGGTGCTGCACGATGTCCCCGGCTCCTTCGTCTCGCAGGCAGAGCATACCCTGATCGTCACGGCCGACGGCTGCGAGGTCACCACCCGGTGAGTTACGCTTATTGATGTCGCGCGCCTATATGTCTGCTCATAGACATGACCATCGAAACGGGTACGCGTGATGTCCTCGCCGTCGTGGAACTCCTCCTCACCGCGGAGATATTCAACCGGAACGAGGCTCTCGACATCAACGACCTCCACCCGCGCTGCCGGGAGTTCTTCGGGGCCGGGAGCGGCGGGAGCACCGAGGTGAAGCGTCCCCTGGTCGTGAGCGAGGGGGCGATCAAAAAGACGCTCGGCATCCCGGATGCCGTCTGCCAGGCCGTCCGCCAAAACCCGTTCGTCGGTTACGACGAGTTCGGGCAGCGCCTGAGCCTCCCCTCGCTCGACGTAGCGGCAGGATGGTTCCTCAAAAAGGGCGGGACCACGAGGGTCGGGGAGAACCCCGTCCTTGCCTACTTTTTTGAAGGGAAGGACGGTATCACCGTCCGTTACCGGGACATCCGGGCAAAGAACCCCCGGTTTGAGGACACAAAGGAGTACATGGAGGCGAAGGTCTCCCGGCTCATCGCCGGGAGCGAGGAGATGCGGGAGGCGCGCGACCTGCTCATCATCAGCGCCCCGGACGAGGTCGAGTCCACGCTCGAAAAACTGGTCTGCACCCCGCGGCAGGAGGAGATCATCAGAAAGATCGCTGTCGCCCTCGAGCACCGGGACTTCTTAAAGGAGCACGGCATCTACGAGTTCGGCCGGCTCCTCTTCGTCGGCCCGCCCGGCACCGGAAAGACGTCGCTTGCCCTTGCCATGTCGCGGGAGCTCCACATGCCGGTGCTCGAGGTCCGTCTCGCGATGGTCACCTCCCAGTACCTGGGCGAGACCTCAAAGAACATCGACCGCATCTTTGACCTCGCAAAGAAACTCTCTCCCTGTATCCTCTTCATCGACGAGTTCGACTTCGTCGCAAAGACCCGGGTCAGCGACGACCACGGCGCGATGAAGCGTGCGGTGAACATGCTCTTAAAGAACATTGACCAGATCAGTTTCGTCAAAAACGGCGTCCTCCTCATCGGGGCGACGAACCATCCCCGTATCCTCGACGAGGCGGCGTGGCGGCGGTTTGACGAGGTGGTGGAGTTCCCGCTCCCCGACCAGGCGATGCGGCAGGCGATCATCGAGAAGGTTGCGGCTACACTCGACTGCGACTGCGACTTCGCGGACCTCGCCGCCCGGACGGAGGGGTTCTCGGGCTCGGACATACGGATGATGATGAAGGAGGCGGTGCTCTCGGCGCTGATGGAAGACCGGCGCCACCTCGGTCCGGCGGATATCGAGCAGGGTCTCCTCAGGGTCGAGGAGCGCAATGTCATCCGCGGCACCGGATACTGATATGCGGATAACGCTGCTTGGGACCGGCGACGCCATCGGGACGCCGAAGGTGGGGTGCGACTGCGAGAACTGCCGGGCGATGGCGGCGGCGGGTCGATCAAGGCTCCGGACCTCCCTCCTCGTCGAGACGGGGGGAAAGCACATTCTTATAGAGTCATCGCCGGACCTGCGCCAGCAGCTCCTCCGGGCCTGCTCGCCCCGCATCGATGCGGTCGTATGGTCGCACGGCCACTACGACCACTTCATCGGGTTTGGGGAGTTCTACCGGGTGCAGAGAGTCCCGCCGGCCTACGCGGCGCCCCCGGTGATGGAGTACTGTTCCCGCTACCTCCACTTTCTGCCGTTCGAGAAGCACCCGGTCCCGGTCTACGAGCCGTTCGACCTCTTCGGCGTGACCTTCACGTTCTTTCCCGTGAACCATCCCCCGGTCTACACCTGTGGCCTCCTGATCGAGCACGACGGTGTCACGGTCGCCTATACCTCGGATACGCGGGAGGATATCCCAGAAGAGAGCCGGGACCTCCTCCACGGCACCGATGTCGACCTCCTCTTCGTGGACGGCATCGCCCCCGAGGGCTACAATATCACCAAACACATGAACTACGCCGAGGCGGTCAGGTTCGCCCGCGACGTCGGGGCCCGGGACTACCGGTGCGTCCACATGAGCCATATGGTGCCGCCGGGGATGCCGCACGCCGGCTACGATATGGAGACGTTCTGCTGGTGATCATCCGGCTCTCCCCTGCAGCCCGGGAATACGAAGGATAGGTCTCGTAGGCGGCAGAAACCCCGCACGAATCGTTAACCTGGACCACGATCATCGGAGCGGTCATGCAGTCGTGGGGGTCCGGGTCCTCCAGGCGGAAGACCATCTGGGTGTAGTTGATACCCCTGTCCTGATAGCATGGTCTCTATCCGGCCCCCGGCGCACCGCTGCGCGCATTCCCTCCGTGTGGAGGGGAGCACCGCAAGCAGGCCTACGATGCCGCCGGGTTTCGGTATCCGCGGAACGTATGCAGGTTTCAGGTCGGAGTGTGTTCCCAAACCCCCGGTATGGCGGTCAGGGTCAGTTTCGACTGGAGTCCGGCCGTCTCATCCATGAATCAAGCCGATCGCTGTAGATCGGGGGGTCTGGCGGGCAGGGACTGCGATGACAGTTCAGCGCGACGCACAGAAACATTATGGGGAGGAACGTTGACGTCTCCATCGGATATATCACATTTGATAGCCCACAGGAGCCGGAGACTTCGATCGGTTTCGTTTCCCGGCCCCAGATCATACCCGGGGGCTGCCGGAGCGAGATTTTGCCATCAGCGATAGCCCCTGCGACTCCACGGCCTCCCGGGATACGTGAACGAAGGTGAGAAGAACATGAAACAGAAAAATAGGTCTGGATTATGTGCTGCCGCCCTTGTCGGCCTGCTCCTTGTCTGCGCGGCGGTTGCCCCGGTCGGCGCGGAGGGGCAGTTGATGCTGGAAAACGCGAACATTGTCGGGGGCCGACTCCTGATCGACGAGACCCTGGGCACCGACTGCTGCTCCGCGTCGGCCGGTAGATACATAGGCCCCTATATCCCGGGGACAACCTACCGGATCGTCGTGTACTGCGAATACAAGGACGGCAACGACGTAATCGGACAAACGGCCCAATTCAGGCTGCAGGGGCCGGACGGCACTGTGGATACCAGATCCATATGGGACTTCCCGATCTTCAACAACAACTGGGAGGGAACGTTGTCGGTGGATTTCACGCCTGAGGGTCCCGGTACATACCACTGGGAGCTCACGTGCAGTGAAGGCGCTCACAGCGCATCGGCGCGCGGAGACCTCGATATCCGGTAGGGATTATCCGGGATGGCGGCAGCTCCTTCCCTCCACCCGTCTTTTCGGACCCCTGCCGCAGGAGCACCGTTCCACCCCTCTCTCCGGTCCTCATCGCCACGGCGATACTCCTGCCGGTGAAGCAGATCCACCGACCGGGACCATCGGGATGCCCTACCCGGAGGTGCTGCCCTTCCTTCCGGCCCTGCCCTTCGCGGCGATCGCGATGCTGTTTGCCGGGCTGAAGACCGGCACCGGCATAGCGTTCGTCCTCCCGGTCACCCCGGTCCTCCCTGCCAGGGCGTGCTCTTGAGAAAGTCCGGAGCACGACCTACCGCAGTTCCTCGATCTTCCATCCCAGGTAGTCCCTGATGACCAGATACGCAAGCTCCGGCGGGATCGCCCCCCGCTCGGTGACGATCAGGTCGATGTACTCTGCGGGCGTCACGTCGAAGGCCGGGTTCCTGACCCGCACGAACGGAAGTCTCTCCGCCTCCTCCCGGGGCAGCACCTCGCCGGGGTCGCGCTCCTCGATCTCGATCTTCTCGCCGAGGATGGTCCGGGGCGCGAACTTGTAGGTCTCTGCCGCGACGATGACGTTCGTCCTCGCCTCGTCTGCGGCGTGCGCAATCTGGGCGGTCCCGATCTTGTTGACCACCGCACCGTTCACCGCGATCGCGTCGGCGCCGACGATGACCAGGTCGACATCGTTGATGAAGTAGCGGACCGCCGAGTCGATGATGTAGTTTGTCCGGATCCCGGCATCGTTCAACGTCCGGATGGTGATCAGCCCCTGGCCCCGCGGCCGCACCTCCGTCGCGTAGACCTCGATCTCCTTACCCTGCCGGTGCGCCTCGAGGATGCACCCGAGCGCCGCCTCGGAGTTGCAGTGGGTCAGGAGGACGTCGCCGTCGGAGATATGGCGTGCCCCGATCTCCGCTATCCGCTCGATCGCGTGCTCCGAATGGTCGACGAACTCCGCCGCCCGCGATAAGACCGCGTCCCGTGCGGCCTCTACAGACTCAAACGAGTCGAGAGCCCGCATCACGTACCGCACCGCGTTCGGGAGCGAGACGGCGGTCGGGCGGGTCCCGGTGAGGATGTCGGCCGCCCCCTGCATCTCCCGCTTGAACGTCTCGGGGTCGGAAACGTCCAGATTGCGGGCGTAATCAGCCAGCGCCTCCACTGCCGCCCGGGCGATCCTGCCGGCTCCCCGGATCTCCATATTCTTTATGTCTGCTGCCGTCTCATTCAGTAACATAATCATTCATTCAGACGATCGCCACATAGACTTATTGACGTGAGAACAGATGTCGGTAGCCGTTGTTTTTGATAGTGCGGGCACACTTCTCCGGACTTACCGTGTAGCGCGCGATCTCCTCCACGATGAGATGCTCACCGAGGTCGAGACCACGACCATCACCTTCGGGTCCGAAGCGAGGGTGCTCGTCGTCCTCCACCTCCACTCCCGCGACGTCATCGAGGCGCCACCCGACCAGCTCCTCTCGGCGTTCTTCCTCGAGCGGTCGGTCGGTTTCGGGGTGGCCTGTTCCCGGCGGGTCATCCCCGCCGAAGAGGTCGCAAACCTCCTCTACGCCGACAGACGTGCCCGCGTAGGCGACATGCAGGCCTGTATCCGGCAGGTCTGGAGCTGCTGCAAGAGAGAGTCTATCGTCACCATGAACAGCGGCGTGATCCTGAACATGGATATCCCCGGGATCGAGTTCACGGTGACGACCGGCGGGAGGCCGTTTGACGGTGCGAAAGAGACCATCAGCGAACTGCACCGGATGGGCGTCCCCGCGTACATAGCATCCGGGGACCGCGTGGCGAAGCTCGAACGGATGGGCGACTACCTCGGCATACCCCGGGAACGGGTCTACGGCGTCGCCACCCCCTCGATGAAGGCCCGGATCGTGGAAGATCTCAAAGAGCAGTACGACAAAGTCATCATGGTCGGGGATGCCATCAACGACCTCCACGCATTCAGGAAGGCGGATCTCGCGGTGCTCACCGAACAGCAGTCCGACCGGAAACCCGACATCCTCTATGCCACTGCCGACCGGGTGATCCGCAACGTCAGTGAGGTGCCTGGTATCGTGGCAGAACTCCTTGCGGACACCACGGAGACCGGGGAAAATGCAACAATATAAACCCTAATAAGATACCACGAGAAGATTACTTTAATGAGGAACTCAAGATGACCCCACTCATCACGGTGAAAGACCTCCGCATGGAGTTCAACGGGACCGTTGTACTCAAGGATATACATTTCGAGGTTGCGGAAGGCGAAACGGTCGGCATTATCGGAAGAAGCGGGGCCGGCAAAACCGTTCTTATGCATCTCATGCGGGGTGTGGACCAGCCCCCGACAAGGGGTGCGATCATCTACCATATCGCCGCCTGCAGGAAGTGCGACCACATCGGCGTCCCGAGCGAGGCAGGAAAACCGTGCCCTGCCTGCGGGGGCGAACTCGAGCCCCTGGACGTCGACCTCTGGGCCGAAGAGAATGCGCTGATGAAACGGCGGATCATGCGGAGGACCGCCATCATGTTCCAGCGGACGTTCGCCCTCTACGGTGATGACCGGGTGATCGAGAACGTCCTGCGGGCACTCGACGACATCGGTTACCCCGGGGAGAAGGCGGTCGGCAGGGCCGCCGACCTCATCGACCAGGTCAGGCTCTCCCACCGGATGATGCACATCGCCCGGGACCTCTCCGGCGGCGAGAAGCAGCGGGTGGTGCTCGCCCGGCAGCTCGCGAAGAACCCATTCATGCTCTTTGCGGACGAACCGACCGGGACGCTCGACCCGGAGACCGCCACGCTCGTTCACCGGATGCTCATCGAGAGCGCAGAGAAGAACGATATGGCGATGGTGGTCACGTCGCACTTCTCAAGCGTCATCGAGGACGTCGCGGACAGGGCGATCCTGCTTGAGGACGGGGAGATTAAAGAGATAGGAAACCCGAAAGAGGTCATCCGCCGGTTCATGGAAGACTACAGCGACATCGAGCGCTACCAGCCCGCGGAGGTCGGCGAGAAGATCCTGGTCGCCCGCGACGTGGTCAAGCGCTACCTCTCGGTCGACCGGGGTGTGGTCAGGGCGGTCAACGGCGTCTCTTTCGACGTCGGCGAGCAGGAGATCTTCGGGATCATCGGCAAGAGCGGTGCGGGCAAGACGACCCTCTCGCGGATCATATCCGGGATCCTCGAGCCCACGAGCGGCGAGATGAACGTCCGGATCGGGGACGACTGGGTCGACATGACCAAACCCGGCATCGAGCGCCGGGGACGGGCGAAAGGCTACATCGGCCTCCTCCACCAGGAGTATGACCTCTACCCGCACAGGACGGTGCTTGACAACCTCACCGACGCGATCGGTCTTGAGTTCCCCAAGGAACTTGCGATGAGGAAAGCAATCATCACCCTCGGGATG